>Ga0137415_10000605_pt1 | contig 35074 bp, 28 predicted proteins | sample CZODoug3_1_1_16f_FD_183082 | JGI IMG/M metagenome (GOLD analysis project Ga0137415, IMG submission 183082) | Vadose zone soil fungal communities from Angelo Coast Range Reserve, California, USA - CZODoug3_1_1_16fungal (Hybrid Assembly) | ecosystem: Environmental > Terrestrial > Soil > Vadose...
ATCAAGATTCGTCAGGCAGGCTTTGCGGATTGCATCGACACGCACCAGAGCTTTAGGCGGCAGCTCACCAGACTTCGCGATCTGCGCATCATCCCCTAATGGTCCCGCTTGTGTTGCCTAAGGAACTGCGATGAACGCTCTACAGTATTGATCTGGCGAAGGAAGTCCGCCCCTGCTTAAGGCGGCGCGAAATATAAAAGAGGATTGAGACCGCGGAAGTCAGCGGTTGGAATTACAAGGGTTGGCGGGATGAACGCACAAAGTCGCGCAGCACGGTGACGTTCGGGCCATACGCTCCGATGCGTCCAGCGTCCACGGGGAGTCCCAGGCTTTCCGCCATATCCAGGTCCACACCCGCGTCGTCCAATTCCGAAAGGCTGAAACCGGCGGCCGGCAGCACGCGGTTAAACCCGGAAGGATACACGGGCCGCGGCGGCCGATGACGCTGCCAGGGGCGGCGCGCCAGTTCGTAAAATTGCTTCCAATCGCGTTTGTGCCACGTATTCATCGGACGATTCAATCTGCAGCCTTCCATTGGATGCTAACCGGGGCGTTAAGGTTCACCCACACTCCGTCTGGAGCCATCCCTAACTTGTCGCCTAACTACTGCGCAAGTACCTCTTGGTATATCTCAAGCCGCCACGAATGAAAGAGTTTCTTGGCCTGTTGTATCAAACACGTCAACCCGCTGAATGTTTCGGCGGCAGGGAGCGGGGAACAAGCGAGCGCCGAAGAGCGGAGACGTGCGCTGCAATGAATGCAGATTTGCAGCTCACGGCCAATTGGCGGGGATACTACACGGAAGGCTACGGGTTAGCCAGAACAAATTCCGGAGGGCTGTGAATTTTGCGGGCGGAGGCGGGGCTCAAAAGCAAAAGACTTCGGGCGCAACAATAGTGCACCCGAAGTCAAAGAACGGCTCAATGACAAATCGGAAATTTACCAACGGTTGCCGCGGTCACCACGGTCGCCACGATCACCGCCGCGTCCGCCGCCACCACCGCGTCCGCCACGATCACCGCCACGGCCACCGCCGCCACCACCGCCGCCATAGCCTCCACGCCCACCGCCGCCACCCGAGCGCTCGGTTTGCGGACGCGCTTCATTGACTACCAGGTTCCGGCCACCGAAATTCTGACCGTTGAGATTGGCGACCGCGCGATCCGCTTCTTCATCATTCGTAATTTCGATGAAGGCAAAACCCCGCGATTGGCCCGTGAACCGATCCCGAATCAAATTGATTGCGGACGGGTTTACGCCTACCTGTCCGAACCACTCCTGCAGCTGCTCTTCAGATGCAGAGAACGGGAGATTACCGACGTAAAGCTTCTTCACCTGGGGACTCCTTCTGCCCGGAACCTAAACACGATTGCGGAGCGCACTGAGATACCAATCCCGCCAGGAGGGCAAACCGATTGGCGTGCCGTGCGGGCGGGGGCGTTTCAGTGGTCCCGGAGATACTCTCGAAAATCGTTACCTTTTGCAACCAGAAAAGGTTAAGAGACGGGCGGCGGCAAAAAGCCGCTTGAGAATCGCGACGACGGCGAAAAGTGGTAGGATGCGCGACAAGAAGGCAGAGAAACCGCATGACGATGCCCGGCACAATGATGAATTTTCCGCTGACGCTGCCAACCATCCTGGAGCGTGCCGGAAAGCTGTTTCCCCGCGTCGAAATCGTTTCCCGCAGGCCGGACTGCACAATCACACGCACCACGTATGGCGAAATGTATAAACGTGCTCGGCGGTTCGCGTCGGCGCTCAAGAAACTCGGAATGCAAAGCGGTGACCGAGTCGCTTCGCTGATGTGGAATCACTCGGGACATCTGGAGGCGTTCTGGGGCGCGCCTTGCGCCGGCGGCATCCTGCACACGCTCAACCTGCGGTTGCACCCGCACGAAATCGCCGCCATTGTTCACCATGCGAAGGATCGTTTTCTGATTGTGGACGACGTTTTGTTGCCGCTGTATGAAAAGTTTGCACCGGAAGTTTCGTTCGAACGCGTGATTGTGGTGCCGTTCGGTTCTGCGAGCGTTCCCGAGGGGTTCCTGGACTATGAGGAGCTTCTGGCCGATGAGGGCGATGATTTTTCCTACCCTGTGCTGGACGAAAATCAGGGCGGATTGATGTGTTACACGTCGGGAACCACCGGATGTTCCAAAGGCGTCATCTACTCGCATCGCGCCCTGGTGCTGCATTCGTTCAGCCTCGGGCTCCAGGAAGTCTTCGGCCTCAGCTCCAGAGACACGATTCTGCCGATGGTGCCGATGTTTCATGCCAACGCCTGGGGCATTCCCATTGGAGCGCCCATGCTGGGCACCAAGCAGGTGCTGCCCGGGCCGCATCTCGACGGAGAAAACCTGCTGAACTTGATGGAGCAGGAAAAAGTGAACAAGGCTTGCGGCGTGCCGACCGTCTGGGCCGGCGTTCTGGCGGAACTTGAAAAGAATCCAGGGCGCTGGAAACTTCCTCCGCACATCTTTGGACCCTGCGGAGGGTCCGCGCCACCGCTCGAAATGATCCGGCGCCTGGACCGTTTTGGAATTGAAATCAAACATTTGTGGGGAATGACGGAAACGACGCCTGTGGGTACGGGCGGCTCACTGAAGCCGCACATGCTGGATTGGCCGGCCGAGAAAAAATACGAAGTGCGCGCCAAACAGGGGTGGCCGGCACCGTTTGTGGAGGTGCGCATCGTGAAGGATGGCGCGGTGGCTCCGTGGGATGGCGAGACGCCCGGAGAACTGGAGGTGCGCGGGCCGTGGGTTGCGGGCAGCTACTACGATGCGCCAGACCAGGCCAAACGTTGGAGTGAGGATGGATGGTTTCGCACCGGCGACATCGCGACGCTTGATGCCGAAGGATACATCCGGCTGGTGGATCGGGCGAAGGACCTGGTGAAATCCGGCGGCGAATGGATCAGTTCCGTGGACCTGGAGAACACTCTGATGGCGCACCCGGCCGTCAAGGAAGCCTGCGTGGTCGGGCTGCCCCATCCGAAGTGGCAGGAGCGGCCTTTGGCGGCCGTGGTTCTGAGAGACGGCGCCAGCGCCACCGAACACGAACTGCGCGAGTTTCTCGGGAAGTCGTTTGCCAGTTGGCAAGTGCCGGATGCTTTCGTGTTCGTGGAAGCGATTCCGCGAACGAGCGTCGGCAAATTCAAGAAAATCGCGCTCCGCGAACAGTTTGCCGGCTGGAAGTGGAAGACATAGGAGGCGCGAGGCGCCGTTGTAGCGGCCGCCTTCCTAAGCTGGCGCCTTTGAGGCAAACTCCCTACGTCCTGTAACTCGCGTTGATGCGAACATATTCCGCGGTGAAGTCGCAGGTCCAATAACTCGCCGCCGCCCGGCCTGCATGCAAATCCATCAGAATGTGCACATGCTTTTCCAGTAGGCGATTGCTGGCCGCGCGTTCGTTGAAATCGAGCGGTTGCCCCCGGCGCAACACCGGGATGCCTGCCATCTGAATGTCCACCAGGTCCGGCTTGAATTTGACGCCGGAACGGCCCGCAGCGGCGAAGATGCGGCCCCAGTTGGGATCGCCTCCGGCAAAGGCAGTCTTGACGAGCGGCGACGTGGCGATGGTTTGCGCGATCTGTCGCGCAGCCGCTTCTGTTTTCGCCCCGCGAATCGCAATTTCAATCACGCGCTGCGCTCCTTCTCCATCGGCGACGATTTGCAACGCCAGCGAGTGGCAAACTTCTTCAAGCGCCTTAGTGAAAGCACGATGCGCAATTGAATTCGCCTGAATCGTCGGCGCGCCGGACTCCCCGTTCGCGAGAACCAGCAACGTGTCATTCGTCGAGGTGTCGCCATCAATACTGATCGAATTAAATGTCCGCTGCGTTACTTCTCGCAAAGTTTTTTGAAGCAAAGCGGGAGAAATCGCGGCATCGGTTACGACGAAAGCCAGAGTCGTCGCCATGTTCGGATGAATCATCCCCGCGCCCTTGGCGCAGCCCACCAGGTGCACGCGCTTGCCCGCCATCTTGAAAGAAACCGAAGCAGTCTTTGGGCGCGTGTCCGTGGTGCAGATGGCGAGCGACAACTCCGCAAACGAGCGCGCCGAGGGGCGCCGGTTTTGAACGATGCCAGGCAACGCGCGAAGAATCTTTTCAATCGGCAGCGGTACGCCGATGACGCCAGTGGAGCAGACAAACAGTTCGCGCGGATGGCAGCGCAGGCGGCGTGCAGTTTCTTCCACGGTTTTTACGGAGACGGCATAGCCCGCATCGCCTGTCGCGCAATTTGCGTTGCCCGCATTCACGATCACTCCGCGCATGCGGCCCTTGGAGGCGATCAGATTTGCCTTGGAGACAACCACGGGCGCAGCGACGACCAGGTTTTTCGTGAAGACAGCAGCGGCGGAGGCGGGAACGTCACTCGAGAGCAAAGCAAGGTCCAGCGCCCCGGTTTTTTTCAAGCCACACGCGGTGGCCGAAAAGCGGAATCCCTGCGGGAGAGCGGCTTCAGAGAGGGCGTGCTTCATGGAATCAGGATCCGCCAACCGGGAAGGACGCTCACGGAAGGGACCTCCGATCCTCCGTGCGATGCGATACGGATTGCAGGGTAAAGATGCTCGACGTCAGGCTCATGGCTTGTTCTCCAGTTGTTTGAGTTTTAGTTCCAGTTGCGCGATGGCAGCGCGAACCGATCCTTCCGCCGTGCCACCCGGAACAACTTTGGTGGCGATGGCGCTCTCGACGGAAGGGCCTTGCAAAAAATCCTTTTCAAATAGCGGCGAAATCTTCCGGACATCTTCGAGCGAAAGTTGCGTCCAGGGTTTGCGCTGTTTTTCGGCTTCCCGCAGCACTTTGCCGACGAGATCGTGCGCCTGGCGAAACGGCACGCCGCGATTAACAAGGTAATCGGCCGCATCGGTGGCAAGAAGCGCGGGATTCGAGGCCGCGGCGCACAGCCGGTCTTCGCGAAACTTCGTTGCGATCAACGCGCCTTGTGCGACCCAGATCATGTCTTGCATCTGATCGTGCGCGGCAAAGAGCGCCTCTTTGTCTTCCTGCAAGTCGCGCTGGTAGCTGGAGGGCAAGCCTTTCAGCGTGGTGAACAGACTGAAAAGTGCCGCGGTGATGCGGCCAGTCTTGCCGCGCAAAAGTTCCCACGCGTCGGGATTTTTCTTCTGGGGCATCAAGCTGCTGCCGGTGGAATATTCGTCGGGCAAAATGAGGTACGAAAATTCCTGCGACGCGAAAAGCACAAAGTCTTCAGCAAGGCGCGAGAGATGCGTGGCGATGCCCGCGAGTGCAAACAGATAGTCGAGCGCAAAGTCACGGTCGCTCACGGCGTCGAGGCTGTTCGCCGTAATGCGAGAGAAGCCTAACTCCTTCGCCAGGGCCGGGCGATCAATCGGGAAAGAGCAACCAGCCAGGGCCCCCGATCCCATCGGACATGCGTCAGCGCTTGCAGCGGCATGTTGCAAGCGTGTCAGGTCGCGCGAGAATGCCTCCGCATGAGCCATCAGGAAATGCGAGAGCAGAATCGGCTGGGCATGTTGCATGTGCGTCATGCCCGCCATGGGGACCTTTAGGTTGGCCTTCGCTTGCATCAGAAAGCCATTCAGCAAAGCCAGCAGGCTCTTGCGAATATCCGCGGCCGCATCGATGACGAACAGGCGGAAATCAGTGGCGACAAGTTCGTTGCGGCTCCGGCCGGTGTGCAATTTCCAGCCGAGCGGCCCAAGTTCCTCAACAAGAGCATTCTCGACGAACTGATGCACATCTTCCGCAGTCGAGGAATCCAGCCAGCTTTTATCGGTCTGCGCCCGAGCGGAGATTTTGTCGAGGGCGGCAAGAGTCTGCCGCACTTCCATTTCGGTGAAGATGCCTACTCCCTGCAGAGCCTTTGCCCAGGAGCGATCCACGGCAATTTCGTAGGGAAGCAGCCGGCGATCGAACGCAAACGAACGCTGGAAGGCGTCGAAGCGCGCATCTGGCGCGTTTTCAAAACGCCCTCCCCACAGCCGATCGTCTTTGCGTTCAGGCTTCACGTGTTCCATTTCCCGGGAAACGCCCATGAATTTTCTTTGCTGGGCTTTTGTCACTGCCTGCTGCGTAGCAAATGATCAGGACTTGCTGCCTTCGGCTTTTGCTTTCGGTCGCACGGTCACCGGCAAGGCAAAAAGGTTGATGAAACCTTCGGCGTCTTTCGGGTTGTAGCGGCCCATCGTGAAGCTGGCGAGGTCCGCGCGATAAAGCGAATAGGGCGAAAGCCGCTTGGTAACGTTGAGCGTGCCCTTCCACAGCTTCAGGCCGACCGAGCCCGTGACGCGCTGCTGCGCCACGTTGAAGAAACCGTCCAGCGCCTCGCGAAGCGGCGAGAACCACAAGCCGTTGTAAACAAGCTCCGCATAGCGTACGGAAAGCGCCTGCTGGAAGTGCGCGGTTTCCCGGTCAACGGTCAGGCGTTCGAGTTCCTGGTGTGCCGTAACCAACAGTGTGCCGCCCGGAGTTTCATACGCCCCGCGCGACTTCATGCCCACCAACCGGTTTTCAACCAGATCCGTGCGCCCTATGCCATGCTTCGCGGCAATTTCATTCAGCGTATTCAGCAGTTCAATCGGGCCAAGCTTCTTGCCATTCACCGAAACGGGCGTGCCAGATTCGAATCCAATTTCGACTTCTTCCGCCTTGTCCGGAGCCTTTTCCGGCGAAACGACCCACTGCCACATAGCCTCATTCGGCGCATTGGCGGGATCTTCCAGTTCGCCGCCCTCGTGGCTCAGGTGCCAGATGTTGCGGTCGCGGCTGTAAATGTTTTTCTTGCTCTGCTCCACGGGAACTTTGTGTTTTTCCGCGTAGGCGATGGCGTCTTCGCGCGAATCAATGTCCCATTCGCGCCAGGGTGCGATGATCTGCACGTTCGGCGCAATGGCCTTGTACGCCAGCTCAAACCGCACCTGGTCGTTGCCTTTGCCGGTGCAGCCGTGGGAAAGCCCATCCGCGCCAAGCTCCAGCGCAAGCTCCGCCTGCCGCTTTGCAATCACGGGCCGCGCCATCGAGGTGCCGAGAAGATAGGTGTGCTCATACACGGCGCCGGCGCGCAACGTCGGCCAGATATAGTCGCGGACGAACTCTTCGCGCAGGTCTTCGATGTAGGCCGAAGATGCTCCGGTAGCGAGGGCCTTCTTATGCGCGGCTTCCAGGTCTTCCTGCTGGCCAACGTCGCCGATCATGGCGATCACATCGCAGCCATAATTCTGGCGCAGCCAGGGAATGATGATGGAAGTATCCAGGCCGCCGGAATAAGCGAGTACAACTTTTTTTGGTTTTTGGGCTTGCGGTTTCACTCTGCGATCTCTCCTTGGTGATAAAACACGATATCAAGTAAACAGCGCGTGCAGAATGGCCTTCTGCACGTACATGCGATTTTCCGATTGCTGCAGCACCGCGGAAGCCGGCCCGTCCAGCACTTCATCGGTAACTTCCTGGCCGCGATGCGCCGGAAGACAATGCATGAAGAGGGCGCCCGGCGCGGCTTGCTCCATCAGCTTGCGATTCACCTGGTACGGCTTGAAAACCTGGCGCCGCATTTTTTCTTCCGCTTCAAATCCCATACTGGTCCACGAATCGGTGTAAACCGCCTGCGTGCCTTCCACCGCTTCCGCGGGATTGGTGAAGAGCTCAATCTTCGCGCGAGTCTCTTTCGCCACGCGCTTGGCGTCGGTAAGCACGTCCTGCGCCGGAGCATAGCTCGCGGGCGTGGCGATGCGCAGGTTTACGCCAAGCCGCGCAGCCAGGAAAATCAGCGAATTGCAGACGTTGTTGCCGTCGCCGACGTAAGCCAGCTTCAGCCCCTTCAGCGAGCCGAACTTTTCTTCCAAGGTGAAAAAATCCGCCAGCGCCTGGCAGGGATGAAATTTGTCGGAAAGCGCATTGATCACCGGAATGGAAATATTGCTCGCCATTTCCTCGAGGACGCGCTGCTCGTAAACGCGCGCGACGATGCCCTGCACCCAGCATTGCAGATTCCGCGCAACATCGGGGATGGATTCGCGCTCGCCGAGCCGAGCCTGCGTGTGGTCCAGAAACACCACAAACCCACCCATGCTCTGGATGCCGACTTCAAACGTGACGCGCGTGCGCAATGACGGTTTCTCAAAGATCAGCGCGATGTGCTTGCCGCGCAGCGTGGAAGCGTAACGCGAGGGCCGCGCTTTGATCTCAGCGGTGCGCTGCAGCAGATCGCGCGCGTCGGCAGGGCTCCACTCCGCCCCGGTGAGCAGGTCCTTGGTTACGGCAACAGGAAGCGTGATCGTCGTAGTCATCTATTTCTCCAATTTTCCCTGCGACTAAACTGCGGCGCTGGCCGAATGCCCAGCGGAAGAAAACTCCCGGAACACGCGTGTTCCAGGAAGTTCAATAGAAGTGGTTTTTGCGGCGGCCGTCACAAACCGGCTGGGAGCCAGCGCCGCGGCGGCGGAACCGCCGCCAACGATGTGCACTTCGCGCACTCCGGACTGCAGCGCCCGCTTGGCCGCTTCCAGCTTCAGGATCATCCCGCCGGAAACCACGCGCGAATGGATCAAGTGGTCAATTTCCTCGCAAGAGATGGCGGAAAGAACTTTTTCGCCGTCCAGCACGCCGGCAACGTCCGTGAGATAGATCAGATGGTCGGCTTCCACGAACTCCGCGCACGCCGCGGCCATGTGGTCGGCATTAATGTTGTAAAGCTCATTGTCCGCGCCCAGGCCCAGGCACGCAGCGACGGGAAGCAACCTCGCCCGCCAGAGCGACTCCAGAAAGCGAACATTGACGCTGGTGAGATACCCGACATAGCCGAGGCCGCCTTCGACATCGTTGTGCACCAAGGGCGAAGCGGAAAAACAAGCCGCATCGGCGGCGCAGATGCCAATCGCCGGCTGCCCTTCCGCAGTGATAGCGGCGGAAAGCTGCTTATTCAGCAAGCCGGCGAAGACCATCACGGCCGCATCGCGAGTTTCCTTGTCTGTGACGCGCAAGCCGTCCACAAACTTGCTCTCGATCCCCAACCGCTTCAGCGTGGCGGTGAAAATGCGCCCGCCGCCGTGGATCACCAGAATTTCATGCTTGTGCCGGGCAAGCGCGGCAATCTGCTGGGAAAGCAAACGCACGGTCGCGGCATCTTCCAGCAACGCGCCGGCGAACTTCACGACGATCCTCATACGAGTCCCGTCCTTTCCTCGAGTCCCAGCGTGAGATTCAGGTTCTGTACGGCCTGGCCTGCCGCGCCTTTGCCGAGATTGTCGAGGCAGGAAACGAGGATGAGCCGGTTCCCGTCCGCATGCAGGGCGAAGCCGATATCGCAAAAATTGGTTTTGATGATGTGCTGCACCTCCGGCAGCGTCCCTGCTGGATGAATGCGGATCAACGAGCGGCCCGCATAAAACTTTCGGAAGAGCGATTCGATGTCCCGCGGCGTTTGCTGCTTCGCCAGCGTCACGTAAATCGAAGACAGGATGCCGCGCGGAATGGGGAGCAGGTGCGTGGAGAAGACCACCCGCGATTCCGGCAGACCGGTGTGTTCCAGGATCTCCGGCGTGTGCCGGTGGCTGAAAAGGTTATAAGCGCGGAAATTTCCATCCACTTCCATGAATTGCAGGTCGCGGCGAGGTTCCTTGCCCGCACCGCTGGCGCCCGACTTACAGTCGCAAATCACGGTATGCCCGGCGGCCAGAAGTCCGGCCTGTTGCAGCGGCCGCAGGGCAAGAATGACGCTGGTGGAGTAACAACCGGGATTAGCGATCAGCTTCGCCGTTTTGATCCGCTCGGCGTAAAGCTCCGGCAGGCCATAGACCGCTTCGCCAAGGAGCGAAGCATGCGGCGTGGGCAGTTTGTACCAGGTCGAATAGGTGTCGGCAGACGTAAAGCGAAATGCGCCACTCAAATCAATCACGCGCAGCCCGGCATCCAGCAGTTTCGGAGCAAGTTCCGCGGAAACCTCATGCGGCGTCGCCAGAAAAGCTGTTCCCGCGGTGCTGCCCGCTATGGTCTCAAGCGAGAGCGGCTTCAGGGAAGCCTCGCCCCATCCGCGCAACTGGGGAAACATCTCCGAAAGGCAGCGCGCCCCGTTGGTCTCCCGCACATAAAAGGTCGGCTTGCCAATTCCGGGATGGCGCAAAAGCAGCGTCGCCAGCTCAAAACCTGTATAGCCGGTGACACCAATGACGGCGATGTTGCGGAGATCTCTCATTTCACGTGCGCTTCGATCTTTTTTTGCAGAGACTCCCGCGTCTTGCGGCTGGGTGTAATGATCAGGACCGTGTCGTCTCCCGCGATGGTGCCGGCGATTTCCGGAAACTTCGAAGCATCAACGGCCGCAGCCAGCGGTTGAGCCCCGCTCGGGGGCGTCTTCAGCACCAGCAGATTTTCCGCGGGGCGGATATCCAGAAGGAATTCGCGCAGCGCCCGCGTAAGTGGAGCAACGCTCGCGGAATCATCCGGCAAAGCCGAGCCCGCCCTGTAGCCTTCCGTGGTCTTGATGAGCTTCAACTCCTGCAAGTCGCGAGAAAGGGTGGCTTGGGTGACGCGCAGCCTCTGCTGCGCCAGCCTGCGGCGCAAATCTTCCTGATTGGCGATGCGTTCGCTCGAAACGAGCCGCAGAATCTGTCCGTGCCGGTATGTTTTCGTCGCGCCCATGGTAAATATACAGCCTACTGTATATTTATACAGTCGCGCACCAGGCGATGTCAAATTTTTTTAATAAATTCTGGCGCGAAGCAACAAGAATACGTTTCGGCTGAGGGTGAACAATGGCTCCCCGAAGGAAAACCACTGGTCCAAGGGGCAGGTTGTCCCAAAAAGGGGCAGCTATTTCATACGCCGCAGGTCCAAGATGACCGCTGGATTTTCGCCTCCAAGAATGTTACCTATCAAAAACCACCCTTTTGGGTACCATGAGCGCCACTTGCCACATCTCGGGATGCAAACACGACGTCCCCGCCGCCCTGGCGGAGCAGAAGGTCTGTATCCTGCATTTCACTCTTTCGCTGGAAGCCAGCTGTGCCGAGATGAGGCGGGAAACTGCACTGGGAAATGCTCCGCAGGACAGACAGCGGGATATCTTGAAATTCATCACCACCAACGGCGAATCCCTGGCCCGCGTGGCAACCAGCGGCCTGCACCTTACGGATGACTTGAAAGCCCGCGTCCTGAGCACATTTTTGACGCTGATGAATCTCCGCGAAAACCTCGACCGGGCCTCCATGCGCACCCCGGCCGGCCGGAGCGGCATCTTCCGCTAGAGCATTCATGCACCGATATATTTGGCGTAGAGCGAACGTGCGACCGCGGGATCTTTCGTGCCTTTCAGAATTGCCCGGCCGTCGCTGAAGATGGTCATCTCGTAAGGGGCCACCTGGAACCGCAGCAGAAAGCCGTTCTGCCGCACGCCCGGAATGCTGGAAGCAAGCCGCTGTTCCAGGGCCGGCAGATCCAGTTTGCGTCCCCGCTCATGAATTTGTACGGAGTCGCGCCCGCACATGGTGATGTGCGGCTGGGCCTGGCCCTCCAGATACGGAAATTCGCGCAGGGCACACGCTCGGCAGCGGGGATTTCGCTCGGGCTCAAGGGATTGGAAGCGGCCCGTCCAGACGTCCCACGAAAGCAACCGGCCATGCAATTGGCTTTCGTTCCCAGAGAGCAGTTTCAAAGCCTCGGCTGCTTCGAGCGACGCAATCAGATTCACGATCGGTCCAAGAACGCCGACCGTGTCGCACGTTTCTTCCAGGCCAGGCGTGCCGCCGGTTTCCAGCAAGCAGGCAAGACACGCGGTCTGTTGCGGCCGAATCGTAAACGTCAGGCCATAGCTGGCAACCGCGGCGGCATAAACCCAAGGAGTGCCTGATTGGACGGCAAAATCGTTGACCAAGAAACGCGTTTCAAAATTGTCCGTGCCATCCAGTATCAGGGGAAATCCGGACAGCAATTCTTGCGCGTTTCTGGAATTAAGATCCGCCACAACTCCTTCAATCTGGACGTCCGAATTCAGCGCACGAAGTTTGCGCTCCGCGGCAACCGCTTTGGGCAACGCTTCCCGCGCATCGGCTTCATCAAAAAGAATCTGCCGCTGCAGATTGGACGGCTCCACGAAATCCCGGTCCAGGATGCGGATACGGCCCACGCCCGCGCGGACCAGCAAATTGGCAACCGCCGCACCGATGGCCCCGCAGCCGACAATCACAGCGCTCGAACCCGCCAGGCGCGCCTGTCCTTCCGGCCCAATACCAGCGAACAACATCTGACGGGAGTACTTCTCGTTAAGCGAAGGAGTCACGTAAAATGGATTCCTAGCACCGCAGGTTCTTTTCCTCTTCATCATAGCGCCAAAGTGACCGGGGGAGGCAACGCGCCTGTGCTACGCTTCGTCTGTGTTATAGAGCGCATGAAATGCCGGTGGAACAATGGGTTGCAAGCGATTCTCCTTCTTGGCCTGGCTCTGGGAGGAGCACGGTCGCACGCCCAGACCAGTTCGGAATCCCAGGCCGGCAAACCAGCGGAACCCAAGTTGACCAGCGTGCGCGTGGTTACCGAAGACGGCAAAGTGCTGCAGGCTCAACTGCAAGCCTTGCCAGTGCAGGTTGGCGAGCCATTGCATCCCGACCAGGTGGCTGCCAGCATCCGCATCCTGTACCAATCCGGGGATTATGCGGATTTGCGTGCTGTCGTGTACCCCGAAGGCGACGGAGTCCGGCTCGATTTTGTGGCCCGCGAGAATCTTTACTTCAATCAGATCTTGATCAAGGGACTCACGCCGCCGCCCACGGAAGCTTCCGCTGTCGCCGCCATGCAACTTTCCCTGGGGCAAACCTACCACGAGCAGGACGTGAAAGACGCGGTTGAGCGCTTGCGCGATGCGCTGCGGGAAGAAGGTCTGTACCGCGCAAAAATCAGCGTTCAGGAACGCCCTTTCCCCGAAACGCACCAATTGGACGTGATCGTGAATCTGGACCCCGGACCCCGAGTCCGCGCCAAGAAGATCGATTTGATCAACAACACCGAATACCGGGACGCCGATCTTCTCGCCAGATTCAAACTCAGGCCCGGAAGCCCTCTTACGATCGCCAAAGCGCAATCGGGTACCGAACGCATCCGAAAATTCCTGGAAAAAAAAGGGCACCTCAGTGCGCGGGTTTCAGTCCGCAGAGGCGAACTGGATGCGGCAAGCAACATGATTCCTCTGACGCTTGAAGTTTCGGAGGGGCCGCGAGTTCGTGTGGCCCTGGTCGGAGCCAAATTGTCCGGCCGCGATATGAAGAAGATGATTCCTGTCTATCAGGAAGGCTCCGTCGACACGGACCTTCTGGAAGAGGGCCGGCGGAACATTCGTGAGCGCATGGAACGGGAAGGATACTTCGACGCAAGAGTGGACTATACCGTGGCAGCGCGCGATGTGGAGGGCGCAAAATCCGGGAAAAAAGGTTCCGAGGAGATCATTACCTATACGGTGCAGCGGGGATCCCGGCATCAACTTTCCCGCATCGAATTTAACGGGAACCATTACTTCAGCACGGATCTCCTCAAGAGCCGGCTAACCATTTCCACCGTTAGCCTTTTCACCAAGCCGCGATTCAGCCGGCGCCTGATGGAGGCTGACGCCCTCTCGATGAAGAACCTGTACATTTCGAACGGATTTCTCTCGGCAAGAGTGGAAGGCCAGGTGGAGCAGGCCAACAAGAAAAAGGGCGGCGATTTGATCGTTCACTTCAACATTGAAGAAGGAAAACAGACGCTCGTCTCCAGCCTGCAGGTGGAAGGCATGCACGCTTTGACCGAGGAGGAGATTCGCGGGGTATTGGGGGCCTTGCCGGGGCAGCCCTTTTCGGACATCAACGTTTCGAGCGATCGCGATAACGTTCTGGCCCTCTATTACAACCAGGGTTTCCCAGACGCAACGTTTTCCTACACGGCGGAGCCTGATAAATCCCAGGAAGCGCAAGCTGCCGTCGCCAAAGAGAACACGAGAGAGGAAAAGTTAACGGGTGAAGCTCGCAAGTTTGCAATCGAACGCGCGGAGCCCGTAAAGCTGGTCTATAAGATTGTGGAAGGCCAGCGCATCTCCGTAAAAAATATTTTTCTCACTGGATACAATCACACACGCCAGCGCGTGATTCGCCGCGAGGTTAAAATGACGCCCGGTGCGCCGCTGCGCGAAGGGGAAGTGGTCGAATCCCAGCAGAAGCTGTACAACCTCGGAGTTTTCAATCGCGTCACCATCGAGCCGCAAAACGCCAATGGAAGCGACCCCGAAAAAGACGTCGTTGTTCTGGTCGAGGAAGCCAAGCGATACACCATTGCCTACGGCGGCGGATTCGAAGTACAACGCCTGGCCAGCACCACGGATCCCACCGGCGGGGAAATCCAGGCCGCGCCGCGCGGCATTTTCGAAATTTCGAAACAAAATGTGACAGGCCGCGCCGACACTCTCGCGCTGAAACTCCGCGGCAGCACCATCCAGGGACGCGCGCTGCTTGCTTACACTTCGCCTAACACCTTCAACATTTCGAAATTGAGCACCCAGGCAAACGCATACGTGGAAAAAACGCAGGACATCAACACCTTCGGCCAGACTCGGTACGAAGGCAACATTCAGCTCACCGACCGGGTCACCCCCCGCTCGTCCCTGCTGTTCCGTTATGTATTCCGTAAAGTTACCGTCAGCAACCTGAACATTCCCGCCGAAGAAGTTCCGCTCTTCAACCAGCCAACACTGGTTTCCGAATTCGGCACAACCTATGTTCGCGATTACCGCAATAATCCCGCGGACGCCACCAAAGGCTCCTTCAACACGGTGGATGTCAGCGCCGCGGCCACGTCCATCGGTTCCAGCGCCAGCTTCCTGCGCTACTTTGTCCAGAATTCCACCTACACGCCGCTCTCGCGAAACTGGAATTTTGCCCGCTCTCTGCGCATCGGCATTTTGCAGCCCTATGGCAACACAGTTTCCCTGAGTTTTCCGGCGCCCACGGTAGCTCCTCTGCCGCAAGTGATACCGCTGCCAGAAAGGCTCTTCGCGGGGGGCGGCACGTCCATACGAGGTTTTGCCCTCAATCAGGCGGGACCACGCGACGCGCTGACCGGTTTCCCGGTGGGCGGCCAGGCGCTCGTAATCCTCAACCAGGAAATAAGATTCCCGCTGAAGTTGCCCATCATCGGCACAAAACTTGGCGGCGCGTTGTTCTATGACGGCGGAAACGTCTACAGCCGGGCGAGCCGTGTAACTTTGCGCTGGTCGCCGCCGAAGCCCGTCTTTGTGGCTGCGATTCCAGGCCAGCCGCCGGGGCCATTCAACCCGACACGCTGCGTTGCCAACTGCACCAATGAGCTGAACTATTTCTCCCACACCGTGGGTTTCGGTTTGCGTTACGCCACACCCATCGGTCCTATCCGGATTGATTTGGGTTATCAGCTGAATCCCGCGGAATTTGTGATTCCTTGCCAGAACACCCGGGTCTTCTGCCAGCAAGGCACGCACCTGCAGAAGTTTCAAATATTCTTCAACTTGGGCTCGAGCTTCTGATGCGCAACTGGGTCACTTTTACGGCGATGTTCATTGCTCTGCTGCCAGTTCCGGGCCACAGCCATGCGCAGGATGTGATTGACAGGATCGTGGCCAGAGTCGAAACCGACATCATCCTTTTGAGCGACGTCCGCCAGCTCAACCGCTACCAGGTTTTTCTGGATGGGAAAGCGCAAACCGACGAGGACATCCTGAACCGCTTGATCGACCAGTGGATCGTCCGCAGCGAAGCCGGCGTCGCCCGGTTTCCGCAGCCTTCGGATGATGACGTGAACCGCAGCATCGAACGGCTGAAACGCTCCTTTTCTTCGCCGGAAGAATTTCAGCTCCGGCAAAAAAACAGCGGTCTCAGTGAGGACGATATTCGTCGATTCGTTCGCGCGCAACTCTATCTCAGCAATTACCTGGATAGCCGCTTCCGCCCGGCAATCCAGATTGACGAAAAAGCCATCGAAGAGTTTTACAAAAACCGCGTGGTGCCCCGCTCGGAATCGCGCAAACAGACTCCGCCGACGCTCGAAAACGCCCGGGACTTCATCCAGGAAGCGCTGGTGCAGCGGGCTATTAACGAACAAGCCGACCGCTGGCTCAAGGAAAGCCGCGCGCGCGTCCGGGTTGAGATTATGCTGGACGAGAAGCCCAAATGACGAAGGAATCTCGTCGTAAAAGAATTCTTTGGCTCGAGCACTTCTTCTGGGTGCTTGGCACCTGGACCCTGTTCGGAGTGGCAATCGCCGTCATCGGGCTGGGCAGCGGCCTGTTGAATCCAGTCCTGCGCCACTTTCTGGTCAACCGCCTGCAGAGTCTGACCGGAAGCCGCGTGGAAGTTCGCACGGTTTCCGTCGGATGGTTTTCCCTGACCGCGACTATCAACGGCCTGGTGATTCACGGCAAAGAGCCGCCAAGCACGGAACCTCTTTTGAGCGCTGAACAAGCAAAGCTCGGATTGCGGATCGATTCCTTTTGGGGCCGCCGCGTCTCCTTGAATGATCTGGTCCTGGTGCAACCCAGGGTTCATCTGCGCGTGGACAAAGACGGGAGCAACAATCTCCCCGCCTTCAAGAAAGGCAGTTCCAAGGAACCGCTGCAGCAAACGCTCTTGGATTTGCACGTGCGCCACGTTGAGATCAAGGACGGCTGGGTTCTTTACAACAATTTGCGCTCCCTTGTTGCGGTGGAGGGCGGCGATCTGCGGCTGAATGTCACCGCCGGCGGCACTCCGGAGCATCCGCTGTATCTTGGGACAATCGATTGGGACTCCATTCAACTTGCCCGTCGGCGCGATGTGCCAATGCCGGCGAACCTCTCGGCGAAATTCTCCGCCGGCGGCGATGGCTTTACGGTGGAACAGGCGATCGTAGACGTCGGGCGCTCGCACCTGGACCTGCAGGCAAAAACCAAGAATTTCGAATCTCCGGACTGGACCTACCGCTATCGCGCCTGGCTGGACCTGCTGGATATCCGTGAAGCTTTTCGCACTCCGGAAGTGCCGCTGGGAAGAATTGATTTGCGCGGCGAAGGAACGCTTGCCTCTGGAATCGTCAAGGGGAAAGGCGAATTCGCGGCGGACAACATCGTTCTGAGCTTCGTAGACTTTCACTCCGCCAATCTCACCAGCCGCTCCAGCTACGTCCTCGAACCCGATGGCGTCGTTCTGCCGGACTTCGCGGCTTACGCACTCGGGGGCAGCGTCAAAGGCCGGATCACTATGAAGTACGGCGGCCTGAAGTTTCGGGCAGACACCAAGGTCCAGGGCATTCGCCTTGCCGCGGTCACTCCCGCGATCGACCACACCGGCTTTCCCATCGACAGCCTTCACTGGGACTCCGTGATTTATGCCGACACCGTCGAAACCTGGCACGACAATTTCCGCGACTTCGATATTTCCGCCCGCATGCGTTGGGACGAACCCGACGAAACCATGCCCGGCCACATCCCGGTAACCAGCGAGGCCGTGCTCCGCTACCGCTATACACCAAACTCTCTGGAGCTGAGTCAGTTTGACTTTGACACCCCTTCCTCTCGCGGCAGCTTCACGGGCGTTCTTCATCCGAAAAACACGGCCCTGGATGTCCACATGGATATCGGTTCGCTGGCGTCGTGGGACGATTTCATCCACGCAATTTCCGGCGACAAGCCCGGCACGCCCGCCGCGAAGATACCTATCGATGGTGCGTTGCAGTGGAATGGCCGAATCATCGGTCCCTCTGACGGCCCCACGTTCCAGGGCCACTTCCACGGCGAGCACGCGCGCTACGACAAATTCGCTCTCGATTCTCTTGATGGCGACATGACTTATTCTCCAAGCGAATTGGTCATCGCCCGGGGCCACGCCCGCCGTGGCACGATGGAAGCCGGCATCGACGGCCTGTTGCAATTGACCGACTGGGAGTTCCGTCCGGAAAATCAGTGGGTCAGCGAACTGAATCTTGAAAAAGTTCCCCTTGAATCCTTGCAGCAGCTCGCAGGGAAAAAATATCCGATTCAGGGTTTGTTGACCGGCCAGTTCCACGGACACGGGACCCGCGCCCAACCTTCCTTGACGGGCTTGATGGACGTGGCGGATGCGACTGTCTATACCGTCCCCTTCAACCGCCTCCGCGGCCAACTGACGGTCCTGCCCGACGAAGTGCGCCTTTCGAACGCCGAGCTTCGCTTCTTCGGCCCCGCTACGGAAAAACCCGGAGGCGCCGGAATTGTCACCGGCTCCGTAGCCTACCGCTACGCCGATGAGTCGCTGACAACGGATCTGGTCGGGGCATCTCTTCCACTGGCAAACTTCGGCCGGATCAAAGCCTCGGGTCTCCCCCTCGATGGCCAGCTGTCGTTTCACCTGAAATCCAGCGGCCCCGTCAGCGCTCCGCTTGCCGACGGTTCCTTCCGTGTTGTCGACCTGCAAGTGGGCTCGGAAGTCATCGGCAGTTTCGGCGGCGATCTCCAATCCGATGGAAAACTGGCGCAACTGAAACTCAGCTCCGCCATGAGCGAAGGCGCCATCACCGGCGGAATCACGCTGGGCCTTGCCGACCCGAAGCCGCTCGACGGGAAAATATCCGTTCGCAACATCAATCTGGATCCGTTTCTGCTTTCCGCCCTGCACCTGGGAAAATTCGGCGGTCACGGCGTTGCCGATGGAGACATCACCTTCCAGGGTGAGTTGCAGCGTCCGGAGACTCTGACGCTCGACGGAAACTTTTCCCGTCTGGTGTTCAACTACGGCAACGTGCAGCTTGAAAACAATGGGCCGATTCACCTCACATCCACAAAAGACAGCCTGAAAATTCTCAGTCTGGCTCTCAAAGGCACGGAGACGAACGCAGAGCTCACAGGTTCCGTTCAATTTACCGGGCGCCGCACGGTCGCTATGAAACTCAACGGTTCCGTCGATCTGCGCCTCCTCAGCGGCTACATGACCAATGTGGACGTAAACGGCCACGCGGACATCAACACGTCATTCGAGGGCACCCTGGACCGCCCCCGCATCATCGGCCGCGTAAAGCTAAATAATGCTTCCGTGCGCTCGGCGGATTTCCCCACCGGTTTGAGCAACGTGAAGGGCGATCTGGTCTTTGACGCCAACCGCCTCTTTTTCGAAAACGTCACCGGTGAGGCAGGCGGAGGCCAGATCACCCTGGCCGGCACCGCCAACTATTCCGAGCGGCCGTTTCGCTACGACGTCACCGCAAAAACCGATCGCATTCGCATCCGCTATCCGGAGGGTATGAGTTGGCTTGTCGGCGGATCGCTGCGGCTATCCGGAACTCCCGATGGCGGGCTGCTCTCAGGGAAAGTGCAGGTTCAACGCGTCACTCTGAGCCAAGGCATCGAAGCGGTAGGTTCGCTGACCTCCAGCTCCAGCAATGGCAGCACGACTTCGAACTTTCTGCGCAACCTGCAGCTCGACGTGGAAGGAAGCTCCACCCCCGATACCCGCCTGGAATGGCCGGGCGCGCATCTCGAAGCGGAATCAAGCCTGCGTGCCAGGGGCACCGCCGAGCATCCGATTCTCCTGGGACACATCCACGTTCTGTCGGGCGATCTCTACTTTCACGATAATCGTTACAAAGTTGCCCGCGGCGACCTGAATTTCGCCAACCCGTTCCGCATGGACCCGGTGATCAACTTCGAAGCCACCACAAACATCCAGCAGTACGAGATCACCCTCAATTTCACCGGCCAGGCCAGCAAGATGAGCCTGTCTTATCGCTCCGATCCGCCGTTGCCCGGAAACGACATCGTCACCCTTCTGGCACTCGGCCAGACGACTTCGGAGGCCACGATACACGGAGGCGTCACTGGGCAGTCTGGCGCGGCCGGTAACAGCGGAGCCACGGCTTTGCTCTCTGAAGCGATTTCCAGCCAACTGGGCGGCCGTGTGGAGCGTTTGTTTGGAATCACCCGTTTCCGCGTCGATCCCGGTCTCGCCGGCTTTGGCACCACCACTTCCGGGCAGAACGTCGGGGCGCGCGTGACCGTGGAGCAGCAGGTTACCCGCGATCTGACGGTAACCTATGTCTCCAACGTCAGCTCCTCCCAGCAACAGGTGATCCAGGTGGAGTACAACTTGAACCGCAATATTTCGATTGTGGGTTTACGCGATCAGAACGGCACGTTCGGCGTGGACATCAAGATCAAGAAGCGCTTTCAGTAGCGCATGGCTGTTGCGGGAATTCGTTTGCAAGAACTTATTGAGGATCCTGCTGCTGCGCCGATTGCTGCGTGCCGTCCGCCTGTTGCCCGTGGCGGTGTTGAATTCGGTTGCCGGGATTGGCCAGCCGTGCATTTTGTCCGACACCCGGATTGTCCAGCTTGGCCCTTTGCAACGCTTCCTTGGCTGCTTTTGCGGACGAGAGCCGGATCGATTCCTGGATTTCGCGCGCAATCTTGGGTGACTCCGCGGCAACTTTCTGTCCCAGCGGCGAGCCATAAAACTGCAGCAAGCCTCTGATTTCGTCATCAGTGTAGTGTTTGTCGTAAACGGAAATCAGCTGGCCCGTTACCGTGTCCACGTCAAATTTCTTTTCATAGTTGCTGATCACCGCGTTGACGAAGGTTTGCCCCTGCTGGTTGTTCGGCACCGTTTCGAGCAGTTTTTCGCGGTACTGCTCGGCGGCGCGGGTCATGGAGTAAAGCACCTGGTCGCGAGCGCGAACCAGTTCCAGCAGCGAGCGAATGTCCGCTTCCTTTGCCGGATCAATGGCGCCAACCGCCAGTTCACCGCTTTGTGCGCCGGAAGAAGCTTGCGGAGCGGCTTGGACCTCCGCAAAAGAGCCACCCTGGATAGCTACAAGAAATGTGCCGATGTAAATCAGAATCAGTGCCAGAACAGCCTTCATAACTTCCTCCACGTCTTCGCCCGGGCTTTCCAAAGTGCCCGGAACCATTGCGGTATGAAGAAGTCTAAAGAAGCGTTTCGTTCCTGACGCCTGCTCTGAAGTCCAGAATTGTTGGGTACGTCACTGACCTTCCGTGCAGGTGGTGGCACACTCGGAAAACGCAAACCGTGTCAGAGTAGAGCTTGCGGAATGGCTCCTCTTGCTGAAGTTGGCGATTCCCAGGATTGAGTAGGTTTTGATGGCCTCTTTCCCCCCGGGCAATGGCTCCGCCGACAAATTCGCCGAAGAACGCCTGCTGATGGTGGAAACCCAGATCCGCAAACGCGGCATCGCCAACGAACGCGTGCTGCAGGTGATGGCCACCGTTCCGCGCCACGAATTTGTCCCGCCGCAATGGATCGCGCAGGCGTACGCGGACGAACCACTTCCCATCGGTCACGGACAAACGATCTCGCAGCCGTACATCGTCGCCGCCATGGCGGCCGCACTGGGGCTCACCGGTTCAGAAAACGTCCTGGAGATCGGCACCGGGTGCGGCTATCAGGCCGCCGTCGTTTCGATCCTCGCTCGCGAGGTTCACACGGTGGAACTCCTGCCCGATCTTGCGCAGTCGGCCGCAGAGCGCCTCCAGCGTCTTGGCTATGCCAACGTGCATGTTCACACCGGCGACGGCACGCTGGGTTGGCCGGAGCCGAGTCCCTACGATGCGATTCTCATTGCGGCCGCCGCGCCCGCGGTTCCGGAACCGCTTTTGCAGCAACTCGCCGAAGGCGGACGCCTGATCGCGCCGGTGGGCGAAGAAGACAAACAGGAACTGCACCTTGTCACAAAGCGCGAAGGTCAATTGCTTGTGAAGCAGGGCGGCCCGTGCCGGTTTGTGCCGTTGATGGGGCAGCACGGCTGGCAAAAATAGCATTCCACTTTGCAACATAAAGTACTTGACACAGCTTCCCTCTTTCCTTATCCTGCCCTCGTGCCTATACCACGCTCCAATCGCGCTCCGCTTCCCCGGCCCATTCCCATCGACGCCCGGGCCGCCGATCACCTGCGCTACATCCGCGAAACCATGGAGAGCGCCGCGGAGTTTACCGCCGTTCCCGGCTGGGGTGGTGTTGCCATGGGCGCGACGGCCCTCGCCGCCGCGTTTCTCGCTTCGCGCCAGGTTACGCCCGGTGCATGGCTCGCCGTCTGGCTGGCGGAAGTGTTCGTAGCATTGGCCATCGCCGCTCCTGCGGCCGCCACCAAGGCGAGGCGCGCCAACTCTTCTCTCTTCAGCGGCCCCGGCCGCAAATTCGCCCTTAGCTTCGCGCCTCCCATCATCGTCGGCGGATTGCTCACGCTGGCCTTATTCCAATTTGGCGCCTACGCCGTTTTGCCGGGCGTCTGGCTGCTTCTCTACGGCACGGCCATTGTCACCGGCGGCGCGTTTTCCGTTCGAGCCGTGCCTATCATGGGCATGTGCCTGATGGCTCTTGGGGCAGGGGCGTTGTTCGCCCCGGCGTCCTGGGGCAACCTGTTCATGGCTGCGGGATTTGGCCTGGTGCAGATTGCCTTTGGTGTCTGGATCGCCTTGCGGTACGGGGGATAAGCGGTTAAGTTTTCGAACGAAAGGAACTCATGGCCAAGTCGTCCACAGTCCGGCAGGAACGCGCGCAACGCGAAGAAGGCCCCGCGCCTGTTCGCAGCGGAGCGTCACAGCCCGTTTCCGTGCCGATGGACCGGTTGATTCATGAACGGATCCGCCTGGGCATCGTCAGCGCGCTCGCCGTAAACCGCACGCTGACCTTCAACGAACTAAAGGCATTGCTGAAAACCACGGACGGAAATCTCAGCGTCCATGCCCGGAAGCTGGAAGAGGCCGACTATATCCTGTGCACGAAATCGTTCGACGGCCGGCTTCCCAAGACCGAATACCGGCTGGCCCCCGCGGGACGCAAGGCGCTGGAGCGGTACCTGGATCACATGGAGGCCTTGATTCGCGCGACCCGCGAGAAGTGAAAATTTTTTGTCTTTGTACTTTGCAGTGCAAAGTACACTATGTCAGTCGGCGGCGGAGAAAGAATCATGCTCGTGCATAACCCTGTCTTGGAAAAACCCGTTCTCCATCCTCATCCTTCCGTCCCGGTTGCGGCATCTCAGCTTCACGTCGCGATTATCTGCGACGGCAACGGCCGCTGGGCCACTTCCCGCGCCCTTTCGCGCTCCGCCGGCCATCGCGCCGGTGCAGAGGCCGCTCGCCGCGTCATCCGCTGCGCGCCGCATCTCGGCATTCACACCCTCACGCTGTTCGCGCTCTCTTCCGCAAACTGGGCGCGGCCCGCTGCCGAAGTCGCCGCCATTCTCCAGATTCTCCACGAATATCTTGCGGCCGAAACTTCCCACTGCCTCGACGAAGGCATCCGCCTGACCATCATTGGCCGCCGTGACCGTTTGCCCGCCAATCTGCGCGAAGCCATCGCCGATTCCGAAGCGCTCACCGCCAATGGCAGAAAACTCCACCTGCGCCTGGCCGTCGATTATTCCGCGCGGCACACAATTTTCCAGGCCGCCAGCAAGTTCTACAAAGTCACGGACCTCTCAAGCGAAGCGTTCAGCAACATCCTCGCTGAAGTGCAGCGCGGCGGCTCCACCGACGTGGATCTACTGATTCGAACTGGCGGCGAACAACGCCTCTCCGATTTTCTGCTCTGGGAATGCGCCTTTGCAGAGTTTTGCTTTCTTCCCAAACGGTGGCCCGATTTCACGCCCAAAGACCTGCGCGACATGGTGAAGGAGTTCGAGCAGCGGGAACGAACGCGCGGCGGCCTGCCTCACGAAGCCGCCTTTTGACGCATACTTGGCTGGCAAATCTAGAGGGCTTGTGCATTCCAGACTATAACTAGTTGAGAATAGATGCATTACGCCCCCCGTTGAGGTGGCAGCTAAAGCCAGACCTTTGCCCTCCCCCCATCGTCTATACCCCAGGAGAAAGACATGGGATCTGTGGGACTTACGCTGCCCTGGGAGCATAAACTCTCCTCTGTGGCACGCGACGGGGAGCGGCGAGTGGAACCTTTCGAAGGGAAAGCGGAACCCGTTCGGATCGGTGAAGAACTTCCCCAGGACGCGGCCGTGGCGGCGGCCTGCCTCAGCGGAAACCTGCAAGGCTACGAGCGCCTCTATCAGTGGCAAGGAACGCGCATGAAGAATCTGGCGCGCAATCTTCTCGGTTCGCAGGCGGATGCCGAAGACGCCGTGCAGGAAACCTTCCTGAAAATCCAACGAAGCATCTCCGGTTTTCGCGGGCAATCTTCTTTTGTCACCTGGACGTTCCGTATCCTGGTCAACACCTGCCACGATTTGCGCCGCAGCCGCGTTCGTCGAAAAGACCAGGTGAATGAAGACGTGGACGCGCTGCCTCCGCGCATGGAACTCCGCGCTCCCGGCGCTCATCCTTCGCTTCGCATGGCGCTGGAACGCGCGCTCGGGCGCCTTACAGCCCACCAACGGGATGTTTTCCTGCTCTTTGAAGTGGAAGGCTTTCGCCACGCGGAAATTGCCGGCATGTTGGAAATCTCCGAGACCGCTTCCAAGAACACACTCTTCCAGGCCAAAAAGAATCTCCGCACCATGTTGGAACCTCCCCGCAGTTCCGCAACGGGAGGCGCGCAATGAACGTCAACTGCGACGATCGCGATCGAATTTTTCTCGACGGCTCCCCCGAAGAATGGGCCGCGCTTGAACAGCACGCCAACACCTGCGCCGCTTGTGCCGAAGAATTGCGAGCCTGGAAGCAGTTGAGCGCCGCGGCCAACGAGCTGCGTGATTATCAGGAAAGTCCGGCGCTTTGGGCGCTCATCGAAACCTCGCTTCGGCAGCAGCAAGCCGCGCCGCCTCCTCGCAAGAGCTTTTGGAGTTCCCTCGATTTCTGGCGCCACATTTCGCCCGCCTGGCAATCGGCGATGGTTGGCGCCCTGGCCGTCGCACTGGCGGTTTCCAGCGGCTATCTCTACACACGCCGGCCAGTCTCACCAGGGGATCCTGGAAATAAACTGCTCAAGACCAGCGCGCTCGCTGAAGTCGAGCGCACCGAACGAGACTACATGTCGGCCATCGACAAACTGGCGGCCGACGCCAGCCCGCAATTGAAGGCGGACACCCCGTTGATGGCCGGCTATCGCGAAAAATTGCTCGTGTTGGACAGCGCCATCGCCGACCTGCGCGCCCAGACCGGCGGGAATCCTTCGAACGCGCATCTTCGCTACCAGCTTCTGGCGATGTACCAGGAAAAGCAGCAGACCCTGCAGGATGTTCTGGAGACAAAACGATGAGTCTTTTCCGCTCTGGCACTTCGCTGGGGAAATACGGGTCTGGATTGCTGATTGCCTGCGCCTTGGTCCTGCCTGCCGCAGCCGCTGATTCGGGGCAAGACTCCGCGTCCCGGCAATTTCAGAAAACCCTCCCCCTGGCCGCGGGCCAGACGTTGAGCATCGAAAACAAATTTGGAGAAGTCCGGATTCACGGCGAAAACTCCCGCGAAGCGGTGATTTCCGCCACCATCCGTTCGCAGGCGGGGTCGCAATCCCAGGCCGAAAAATTTGCCGAAAGCGTCCAGATCGAAGTGAACCAGGACGCGCACGGAATCACGGTTCGCACCGTTGCTCCCGCGGACAATCCGGTGGTGTTCCGCGTGGGACACAAGAATTCCTACTCTGTCGATTACGACATCGCGGTGCCATCGGAAGCCAAGCTCTGGGTGAAGAATGCCTTCGGCAATGTGGAGATTCGCGGTGCCCATGCCTGGAACGACGTGGAAAACAGCCATGGCCAACTCACCGTCCGCGACGTCGGCGCCAGCAAACTCACAAATGCTTTTGGCCCGATTGAAGCCGATAGCGTGGCCGGGGATTTGACGGTCGTCAACAGCAACGGCACCGTCACTGTCTCTGCTGTGAAAGGAATCCTGGACATTAAAGACCGCTTCGGCTCCATCACCGCCAGGAATATTCAGGGCGGTGTCACGATTGTCGGCGGCAACGGTCCCATCGAGCTAACCGACGCGGGCAACTCCAAAGTGAACAACTCTTTCGGCCCCGTCACCGCGCGGAATATTCATGGGACGCTCTCTATCAACGACAACAACGGCGCCATCGAGGCAAATACCGTAAGTGGCTCGGCGGACCTCACCGGCAGCTTCGGCGCCATCACCTTTGCAAACGTCACCGGCCATGTGAAGTGCACGGCCAACAACGGCCGCGTCACCGGCGGACCAACCGGCGAAGATGTTTACGTTCGCAACAGTTTCGGCGAAGTCTCGTTGGAACAGATCAGCGGCGGCGTGGAGATCGAAAACTCCAATGGCACAATCAACGTCCGTGAAATCAAAGGCAATGCGACACTGAACACTTCCTTTGGGGCAATCGAAGCCAGCGGCCTGCGAAAGGGCGTGAGGGCCACCACCGGCAACGGCCGCATTTCACTTACGGACATGGGCGCCGACACTTACGCAAAAACAAGTTTCGGCGCAGTGACCATCCAGCGCGTGAATGGAAATCTCACCATCGAAAATTCAAACGGCCAGGTGACGGCAAGCTCCGTGAAGGGCGACGCCACCGCCCGAACCAGCTTTGCCGCGGTCACGCTGGACGATATCTCGGGCCACATGACCGTGGACAATCAAAACGGAGCAATATTGCTGACGGCGGCGCGCACCTCGCCAGGCTGCAAAAACATTTCGGCGAAGACTTCCTTTTCCCCCATCCAGGTTCGTCTCCCGGAAAACGCCGGTTACACCGTGACCGCCCGCACTTCTTTCGGGCGCATCAATACCGAATTGCCGGTCACCACGAGTGGCCAGGTGGGTGGAGACTCTCTGAACGGAAAAATCGGGAACGGTGCATGCACACTTTCCCTCACGAATTCGAATGGCAACATCGAAATTCTGAAATTGACGAAATAAATCTTGAGGGGAGTCGCGCCGCGCCCTGCGTGTTATCTCGGTTTGCGGCGTTCACGTTCCATCGCAAACGCGCGGTGGAGCACTCTCGTGGCCGTCGACGTCATGTGAAACTTTTCCAATTCGTCTTCCCTGGCGTACGCAATGTCCGTCACGTCGCTTCCCGCCTTCGCCTCGCCAGCCAGCCGCTCGCAAAGATAGTCCACGATCACGTAGTGATACTTGGGGCGAGACCTGTCACCCGCATTGGGCGCGGCCGGATCGAGAAAAATGCGATCGAACGCTTCAATCATGTCCAACACTTGCACTTCCAGCGCCGTTTCCTCCAGCAACTCCCTGGCAACACCGTCTTGCAAGGACTCACCCAGTTCGAGCGTCCCACCGGGGATCGACCACTGCCCCAACAGCGGCTCGCTCCCCCGCTTGATCAGCAAGGCGCGCCCATCCTCGATGACCACTCCGCCCACGCCCACCACCGGCCGATCCGGGTACTCTCTCGCCATGGCCTGTTATTCTTTCATCGAAGGTGTTGAGTTACACTGAATAGCCGGTGAATGAGCCTCGACTGCGGGTCCATACGCCGGGTATATAATACGACGGTTGGTGGGTCCTGGGATTTCAAGCTGCACCGGCTGAAAATCTAATCGGAGGATGGAGACGTGCTCCGTTGCCCTGAATGTTCCGCTGAAATCGATGTGGACGAAGACGAAGTGGAAGAAGGAGAAATCCTGAGCTGCCCGGAGTGCGAGTGCGAACTGGAAGTCTCGCAGACGCATCCTGTGGCGCTGAACCCCATTTCCGATGACCTCGACGAGGAAGAAGACGAAGAAGATGAGGACGAGGAAGACGCCGAGGACGACGACGAATTCGATGAAAACGGCGATCTTCCGGAAGACGAGGACGACGAGGATGAAGCGGAAGACGAAGACGAGTAAAGGAATTTCCTCCGGCTTTCCGGGCATCCTCGCAATCTCTGGAATCCATCTAACCTGACGTGAACCCTCCCCGGCTCAACCTTCCGCGCATGGGCTTCCTGACGGCAACATTTTTCCTCGCCAGCCTCGTTTTGCCTTGCCTTTCCGCGGCTCAGCAACCTATTCCGCCGGCGGCGCCCACCTCCCCGCAGGTCCCTGCTGCCGCGCCTCCGCCAGCCCCCACACAGGAAAGCTCCAGCACCAGCAAGCACAAGAGCAAGATTCCGCCCTTTCTGATTACCGGAACTGTTTTCAACGAGCGAGCCCTCGCGTTTCCCGGCGTCCAGGTGAAGATCCGGCGCAAGGGTGAAAAAAAATTCCACTATGACACCTACACAAACTCCCGGGGCGAATTTGCCATTCGGGTTCCCGACGGCATCGAATATGAAGTGGTCATTCACCAGAAGAACTACCAGGACCAATCGCAAGTTGTTGCCGCTAACATGGCGGATGTTCAGAAGCGCTTGACGTTTAAGCTGGAAAGCAGCAAGCCAGCGAAGGCAGGAGAACCGAAATGAAATACACGCGAACCTTGGCCGGTATTTTCACCCTCCTTTTCTTCTTCGTACTCACTGCTAGTGCCCAGGATTCCAAGAAGGAAGCACAGCTGCGCACGGTCCACGGCATCGTCACCGATAAATCCGAAAATCCTTTGCCGAACAGCGTGGTTTTCCTGAAAAACCTCAGGACCAACGCGGTCCGCAGCAATTTTGCCGACACTGAAGGGAATTACCGTTTCAGCGGCCTCGATCCGAATGCTGACTATGAGGTTCACGCCGAATTCGAGGGAGCAAAATCGCCGGTGCGCAATGTGTCCGCTCTCGACAACCGCAAGGAAATGGTGATCAATCTGAAAATCGACCGGAAGAAGAGCTGAATTTGGAACCCGCGAGTGGGCTTCCGTAACTGTAAGTGCTTTTATTTGAGCAACATTTGCTTTCAAGAAACACGCGGCGACTCTCTTTGGCAATTGCCAGAGTGCCTTCTGTTACCATTAAAAAGGGGCGTGTTTCGCCATCCGCGCAACGTAAAGTTGTAGCGGCAGTCTTAAACAATTCTCTGTCCGGCGTTGGGGGCTCGGACTACGGATTGTAGGTCCAAGGGTTTCGCCGCCGCGAACTCCGTGCTTCTCGCCTGGCGGCCGAGGAAATAGGGAAGGCAATAAATCGGAATCGGGTCGTCGGGGATTGCGAGGAGAAGGTTCTCCGCCAAAGAAAGCAGCTCCCCCAAACAAACTGAAAGAAAGGTTTTCCAAGTCTTTGCATGAGCCGGAATATTAATCCAGTCCCATGCCTGTTTTTCCAGGCCGGAAACATCCCTCTTACCAGCAGTACCATTTGGCGCAGCGCTTGGTCTCTGTTTTCGCGAACGGGCATCGCTCTTCTCCTCTTGTTCGCGATTTCCTCCGCGTTTGCGCAAGACGCTCCTCCGGCAAAAGCAAGCGCTCAGGCCGGCTCCATCCGCGGAACCATCTCCACAATGCAGGACAACGCGCTTTCTGGCGTTGCCGGAATTTCGGTGAAGCTCTCCGGCGGTCCGCTTCATGGCGCCCCTCTCAGCGCCGACACCGACGAACACGGCGGATACGAGTTCAAAAACCTCGAACCGGGCACATACACCATTTCCATCACCCTGCAAGGTTTCAAGTCCATCACGAAGCCAGTGGGACTCAGCCCCAAACAGCAACTCGTTCAGGATTTTACTCTCGAACTGGAAGTGGTTGCCGAAAAGGTGGAGGTGAAGGAGACCGCCACCTCTATCGCTACGGAAACCGCTGCTCCGCCGCCGGCCACGGTTACAAACGCCGAAATCATCTCGATTCCCACACCGCAGGAAAAAGTGAAAGACATCCTGCCTTTTACCCCTGGAGTTATCAAGACCCTCGACAGCAAACTGACTTTCAAGGGCGCCGACGAAAATCAGAGCTTGTTGCTGGTCAATTCCGCGCGGACCACCGATCCGGTCACTGGCAGTTTTGGCGTCCCCATCCCGACGGATGCGGTCGAATCCTTCGCCGTTTACAAAACGCCGTACGATTCCAGCCTGGGCAGTTTTTCCGGCGGATTGACCACCATCGAGACCCGGCCGCCGGATGACCAGTACAGCTTCAAACTGAGAGGAATCGTTCCCTCCGTTCTCGGAAAAAAAGGCGGCATGGTTGGCATCGCCGAAGCCATTCCCGGCGTCTCTTTCGATGCGCCGCTCATTCCTCACAAACTTCTGCTCTCGGAATCGTTTCAGTACGAAATGAAAAAGACGACGGTAGAAGGTCTCCCCTGGCCGTTCGACATCAGCAAGCGTCAGGGATTCAACTCCTTCAGCACACTCGAAGCGATTCTTGCGCCCAACCACGTGCTCACGCTGACCGTGAACGCGTTCCCGCTGCGCCAGCAGCATGTGGACATTAGTGCGCTCGTCCCGCTGGGCGCCTCAAACGACCTCGACCAAAGCGGCGTCGCTATCGGTCTCAACGACAAATATCAATTCAGCTCCGGTTCCATTCTTGCTGTCGTAGCGCAATACATGCGCTTTGACAGCAATGCCCACGGCCAGGGCCCGGAAGACATGCTCGTCACGCCGCAGGGATATGGCGGCAATTACTTCAATCAGTGGTCGCGCCGCGGCAAGGAGTTCCAAGCCGTACCTTCGTTCCAATTTCCCAAAGTGCACTGGCACGGCGAACACGAAATTCGCGTAGGTGCGGACATTGATTACCGCTCATTCTTCGGCACCACGTTGTCTCATCCGATTCAAATTCTTCGCCCGGATAATTCCCTGGCGCAGCAGATCACCTTTGGTGCCGCGCCTTCCATATCTCCTTCCGACAGCTCCGTCGCCGAATTTCTTCAGGATCACTGGGTTCTGGATTCTCACTGGAGCGTGGACCTCGGCGCGCGAATCTCCACCGAGACCACCGGCTGGCCCTTCGCCATTGCGCCTCGCGCCGGCGTTGCCTACTCCCCGGGAAAAAGCGGCAAGACCGTCATTCGCGCCGGCTCCGGAATTTTCTACGGAGTTCTGCCACTCCTTGCGGCAAATTTCGCCGCCAATCCGAGTCGCACCATCGCCACATTTGACACCACTGGCCTGCCGATCGGCACGCCCGTCACCTACACGAACGCTTTCGTCGCAAATTTGAATCCGCTCACGGCTCCCGCCTTGCCCGGCAAGCCGAGCACGACGCCGCGCGACGTCACCTGGAACGGGCAACTCGAGCACGAACTCCACAAGAATCTGCAGTTGCGCGCAGGCTATCTCGACAGCCACGCCACGTATCTTTTCACGGTGAATCCCTTCACCTCGGCCACCGGCGGCCCGTCCTTCGAGGGATTGACGAACACCGGCTCATCCCACTATCGCGAAATGGAAGCCACGGCGCATTACTCCTTGCGCGAACACGATCAGATAAACGTTTCCTACATCTGGAGCCGCTCCCGCGGAGATCTGAACAGTCTTTCGAATGTTTATATCCCTTTCGCCGCCCCGGTGATTCGTCCAAATGTCTACGGCATCCTGCCGTCGGACATTCCCAATCGCGTCGTTGGCTGGGGAATCTTCGCTCTGCCCTGGAAGCTGACGTTCAGCCCACTCGTTGACGTTCATTCCGGCTTCCCCTACTCGCCGATTGATGTTCAGCAGCAGTATGTGGGCACGCCCAACGGCAAGCGTTTCCCAGAATATTTTTCGCTGGACATGAAACTCTATCGCATATTTCGTGTGCCATTCCTCGGAAACAGAGGAGGCAAAGTGCACCACGTCCGGCTCGGGGTTTATACGCTCAACGTGACCAATCACGGCAACTTCAATGCTGTCTTCAACAACGTGACTTCCCCGAATTTCGGCCAGTTCGTCGGCTTCCTCTATCGCCACGAAGGCGCCGTCATCGATTTCGTCGATTAAAGTGTCGGCACGGCTCGGGGACGCCACACCCGCATCGCCCCCGGCACCACGGTAATTTCCACCGGTGTCATCCCGATGATCTCTCCATCCGCGTGAAACTCACACGGCCGTTCCGTCTCGATCCGCGCGCGCGTTACGCGATGCCTCTGAATTCGCTCGGTCCGAATCTCTCCGCTCACCGCCAATCTCGGCAACATTCTGGCAATCTCCAGCGCGCCAAGATTTTCCAGCAGCACCAGGTCGAGCCGCCCATCTTCCAATCGCGCCTCAGGAGCCAGCCGCAATCCCCCTCCATAACTCGGCGTATTCAGAATCCCTAGAACAAGCGCCGTTCCTTGCAGGGAAGTTTGCTCGGCGCCCTCTAGTGAGACCCGCACCTCAATCCCCCGAAATTTTCCCAGCGCGCGAATCGCGGAAAGCAGATATCTGCTCCTTCCCCGCATCCTCCGGTACACCCCGCTGGCAAACCGCGCCGCCTCCGCGTCCAACCCGACTCCTCCTCCGCCCATGTATAGCCGCTCCACACCATCGGCGGTACGCACACGCGCCGCATCCAGCGCAACGCCTTCCCCCTGCGTCAGAATCATTTCCGCCGCTCGCACGGGATCCAGCGGCAATCCTAAAGCGGCTGCCAGGTCATTTCCTCCACCCGCGGGCAAAACGCCAATGGAAACTTTGGAGTTTCCCGCCACGGCGTTCAACAGGGCCTGAACGGTTCCATCGCCACCCAGCGCGAATATCCGTTCACGTCCTCTCGCAGCCTCTTCCCGCGCAATTTGCGCAAATTCCGTCGAACTGTCCGCGCTGCGGAATTCCGCGTTCCACTGTCTTTCCAGGGCAAACGCGCGCAGCTGCGGCAGAGTTTCGCGCGCCAGCCCGCCGCCCGCCGTCGGGTTCGCCAAAACTAAATCCGGTACCTGCGTTGAATGAGAGGGAAAAGTGGACACTGGCCCGCTATGCTGCCGGAGCCCGCCAAAACTGTCAATCGCTCTACCAGAGCAGCTTCAGCGCGAACTGCACCTGCCGCGACGTCGTCGAGGTGCTCGTGATCGCGCCCCCCGTGCCCGACAATCCGCTCGGGTTGGTTGCGGTCGGCGGCGTGAACACGATGAGATTCGGTGTGTTGAAATTCGCGCGGTTCAGTAAATTGAAAATCTCCGCGCGGAATTGCAGGTTCAGGCTCTCGCGAATCCGCGTGTTCTTCAATACCGAAAAATCCCACGTCGCAAGCCCCGGCCCGATATATGTGTCCCTGCCCACATTGCCGTAAAACCCGCTGTTCACGGGCGGGGCCAGGAACGCAGCCGGGTTGAACCACTGGTTCGGATTGCCCAGAATCACCGGCCCCGTGAAGTTTGGATTCAGAAATGGGCGGACGGGATTGCGCGTGTCGCCATTGTTAGAAGGGTTGTAGCTTAGTTGTGGAGTGAACGGGAATCCCGATTGCGCCGTGACGATGCTCGATACCGTCCAACCGCTCACCACCTTGTCTCGCCAGCCTTCCACATCCCGCGCAAAAGCCTGTCCCCGGCCAAACGGCAAGTCATACAGCACGTTGACCACGCCAACGTTTCTCGCGTCGTATGTCGCCAGTCCCTTGTCCGCGGCCAGATTGAACGGATTCGACACCAGGCCGGGCGCGTTGCCCGCCGTCGTCTGGTTCAACGAATCGCCGTCATCCAGTGCTTTCGAATATGTGTAGACCCCGCGCACAGAAAGCCCATGGCTGAATCGCCGCCGCAGGTCCACTTGCAAGGCATGATATGAACTGTTTCCGACGGAGAACCACGTCCAGGTATTGGCGATGGATGGATTAGCCCTCGGAGTCGCTGGAGAAACGAACGGAATGAAATAAGTTCCGGCAGGAACGGGGGAGCCGGCAAGCGGGGCGGGAAAACTTGCAGGATATGTGGCAGGGCAGGGTGAAGCGGGACAAATCACCGGGAATGGCTCGTTGGCGTCGATCCCGATCAGTTCGTGATACCCGTGCGAACCGACATACCCGATCGTCAAAACCGTGTTGGGCGAAAGCTCCCGGTCCACTCGCAACGACCACGAAATCAACGTCGGCGTCTTCATGTCGGGCTGAACCCCGCCGGGCACAAGCTTGGCGGTGGCTGGCACGGGGGCCGCCGGATCCACGGGGAAGGAGGACACCTGAAAGTTCGGGATGCTGAAGACGGGATTGAACGGAGCATTCTGATCCGCGCGGTACCCCAACGCGTCCTGCAGGTCGTTGTACATGCCAAATCCGGCGCGAATCACCGTCTTGTGGCCGAACGGGCTCCACGCCACGCCAATGCGCGGCTGAGGCAGAAACTTCGCGTTGTTGGTGGTGAAGAACGATCCGCCGATCCTTGGCTGCGAGGAAATCACTCCGTCGGTAAACGTGTAGTTGGCCGCGTGGTCATGCGCCTCATTCCATCCCGTCGAAAACTCATCGCGGAATCCCAGCGAAATCGTCAGCCGGGAGTTCACGCGGAAAACGTCCTCAGCGTAAAACGCCCCGAACAATGACCTCCAGTACATTTTCGTCGGTGCCGGATCAAACAAAAACGAGGAGGCAGTCCCCTGCAAAAAGGTCGCCAGGCTGGCAAACGTCGCCTGCCCGTACTGGCTCAACGCGATGATCTCGTTCGACTGGAACCGCTGGAACCATGCGCCGAAACTCAGCTGGTGCCGGCCTTTCGTCATCGTCACTCGATCCTCATATGTAAACAGGTTTCGTGCGATGTGCAGGTTGCTGCCGTTGTTGCTGCCCGCGAGGCCAATCGAAGCCTGGGGGTTCGAAGCCGCGCTGCCCCCCACAACCACCGCGCCTACCTGTAGGCCTGAAAGGAAACCCGGCACGCCTGCCGCGGGAGTACCGGGCGTAGGTTCCCCCGTAAAGAAATATCCTGCGCGCGAAAATCCGAATCGCGCGGTATTCAGCAGGGAAGGTGAAAAAATATGGGTTTCGTCCAGGCTCAAAACCTGTTCGCGCAAATTAAGGATGTCGCTGCCAAAAGGGTTCACGGGCGTTGCCGTCACGTCGCCGCCATCGTCCACGGTGTAAACTCCGGCGAGCGAATCCTTTGCTGAAAAAATATGATCCACGCGCAAGGTTCCGAAATCTTCGCGAATCGTCTGCAACGGGCTGCTGAATACTGTGGCAATCCCCACGGGCACTCCGTTCACCGTTCCTGCTCCCACGTCCGGCGCGCCCGCAGGGGCAACCGGCCACAGGTTCAAAAGCGGTTGAACGCTGGGGGCCGCTTGGGCGCGCGCGGCTGCGTCCGGCACGAACGCCACCGATGTTTGGTGCAGGTTCTGCCGGAACCCTTCGTAGTTGCCGAATAAGAATGTCTTGTTCTTCTGAATCGCTCCGCCTGAAGAGACCCCAAACTGGTTCCGTTGAAATGGCGGCGCGGAGCCCTGGTCGAA
>Ga0137415_10000607_pt1 | contig 35030 bp, 28 predicted proteins | sample CZODoug3_1_1_16f_FD_183082 | JGI IMG/M metagenome (GOLD analysis project Ga0137415, IMG submission 183082) | Vadose zone soil fungal communities from Angelo Coast Range Reserve, California, USA - CZODoug3_1_1_16fungal (Hybrid Assembly) | ecosystem: Environmental > Terrestrial > Soil > Vadose...
GTAGACCGTATCGTGGGCCTGGAGATCGGTGCGGACGACTATCTCCCCAAGCCTTTCAATCCACGCGAACTGGTCGCCCGAATCCGCGCCATCCTGCGCCGCAGCGCTGCTGACCCGAAGGCCATCGGCTCGCCGCGCCCCCCTGAGATCCTCCGCATCGGAGACATCGAGCTCGATCCCGCCACCCGGACCGTCCGCCATGCGGGCCAGCCTGTAGAGCTTACTTCGGTAGAATTCAACTTGCTGGAAGTCTTGCTGCGAGAGGCCGGCCGGGTGGTGACGAGGGAACAGCTGGTGAGCGCCGTCCTCAGCCGCAAATTCTCCCCCTTCGACCGCAGTATCGACATGCACGTGAGCAAAGTGCGCAAGAAACTCGGCGACATGAATGGCGAAGAGGAACACATCAAGACCGTGCGCGGGGTGGGCTATATTCTTGCGAGACCACGCGAGAAGGTGAAGAGCAACTCCCGATGAGAAGCCTGTTTCTCAAGATTTTCCTGTCGTTCTGGCTGGCCCAGGCGCTTATCGTTGCCTTGGTCGTGATCGCGACGGTGGTGTTTCGTCCGCAGACCGAATCGCCTTTCTGGGAATTCATTAAGTCCCACACCGCCGAGCAGATGGTCCAGGCCTACGAGTCGGGGGGAGCGCCCCAGCTGAACCGCCAGATCGATCAACTGGCCACAACTTTCAAGTTGCAGGCTTTTCTGTTCGACGACCAGGGCAGGGAACTGGCCGGCCGCAATGCGCCAGCCTGGGCGCACCGACTCAGTCGCGGCCTCGAGCCGCAGAGCACCGGCTGGTTGCAGCGGTTTTCTTCCCGCCGCTTCGTCACCCATGAAGCCTTCGCCGACGACGGTCATCGCTACATCATGGTCGCCGAGGTTCCACCCCGTCCGTGGCTCCCGCTTCTTCGCCAGAAGCCCCCCGTCACCGGTTTGGTCATTCTGGCCATGGCCGTTCTGGTTTCCGGCATTGTGTGCTATCTGCTCGCGGGATATCTCACCTCAGACGTTCGCCGCCTGCGCGCCGCCACTCAGCAACTGGCTGCCGGAGACCTCAGCGCACGCGCCAACGCCCCGCCCGGCCGCCGTCGAGACGAAATCGCTCAGCTGGTACGCGATTTCAACACCATGGCCGAGCGCCTCCAGGACCTGGTTAACGCGCAGTCCCGCCTGCTCAACGATATCTCCCACGAACTCCGCTCGCCGCTGGCGCGTCTCAACGTGGCCCTAGGACTGGCATGGCAACGGACCGGTCCCGATGCCCACGGCGTGCTGGAGCGGATCGAACTGGAAGCGACTCGCCTGAACGAACTGATCGGTCGCCTGTTGACACTCGCTCGCCTCGAGGGTGGTGAGGACGCCATACAGCGCACTCCCGTCGCCCTGGACGAGTTGGTGCTCGATGTCTCCAAAGATGCGGATTTCGAAGCCCAAAGCCGCCAGTGCCGAGTTCGGTGCGTCGTCCAGGGCGAGACGACAGTGTTCGGCAGTCCTTCTCTCCTGCACAGCGCGGTGGAAAACGTCGTCCGTAACGCCATGCGCCACACGCTCGACGGAACCGAAGTCGAAATACGACTCGCCCGGGAATCCGGCAGCGGCAAGGACGAAGCGGTCGTTCGAGTGACCGATCGCGGACCGGGCGTTCCGCAGGAATCTCTCGACAAACTGTTCCGCCCTTTTTACCGTCTCGACGACGCCCGTGGACGCCAGAGCGGGGGCGTTGGCCTGGGGCTCGCCATAACTGAACGCGCTGTCCGCCTTCACGGTGGCACCGTCCGGGCAGCAAATCGTCCCGAAGGTGGCCTGATGGTAGAAATCCGCCTTCCCTTGGACTTCGAAATCCAGCCCGAACCGCCAGCCCGTTCGCCCGAGCGAACTCCCGTCCAGACCCCGTAGGATCAACCGGAAGCAAGAGGCGTCGTCCGGACCCCAAAGAATAAAGAATAAGAATTGAAGATACCTGCGCCAGACTGTCTTCTCGGCAAACTCTGCGTTCTCTCGGCGTAATCTCGAGTTGGCTTTTCGGGGGCTGTGCCGTGCCTTCCCCGAACCGGCCCCACAATGCCCCCCTCAGGCAACTCCCGAGCCTCGCCCGGAGTCCAATAAGTCTTTGCGCCAGTTTGCTCTTCCGGGAATTTCCTGGTACACAAATGAAGGTATCAAGCCCTCAAAACTGGATTGCTCGAGGCCCCAGGCGAGCCTCGCGATCGTGAGAAATCCAACAGGAGAATGAATGTCGATGAGGTCTGGCTGCCTTCGGTGTGTCGCGGCCCTGTGGCCGCTGATCTTTCTTTTGAGCTGCGGTGGTTCTTCCGGCAAGTCAGCATTTCTATATTTGGTCAGCCAGGGCACCGCTCCCGGCACAGTCAGCGCGTATTCACTCAGCCTGAAGAACGGTACTCTGGGTTCGAAGAATGGCGCGCTCACCGAGATCGGTAAGGGCGCCTCTGCCGGTACACAGCCTACGGCCTTGCTCTTCGATCCAACCCAGACCTTCGCCTATGTCGCCAATACCGGGTCGGACGACATTTCCACATTCACCATTAACAAGGATGGCTCGCTGGCTTCCGCTCAAGCCTCCACCCCGATAGCATCCGCTACCACCAAGGCCACCCGTCCAGTGGCCCTCGCCATCGATCCCGGGGGGCATTTCCTGTTCGTCGCTAACGAAGGCATCTTCCTCAACGATCGGGCTCAGGACATTCCGGGCAGCGTCTCGATTTTCTCCATCGGTTCGGGCGGCGCCCTGACGCCGGTTTCCGGTTCTCCCTTCGTTCTTCAGGAAACCTCTCCTCCGCTTCCTTCTTCCCCGAATCAGCCGCTCCCGGAGGCCCTGGCCGTCAGCAACCAGGGAAACTTCCTCTACGTTGCCGACCGGACGAATGGCAGCGTCGTGGGGTTCTCCTTTGACGCAACCAGCGGCGCCTTGGCCCCTGTCCCCGGCCAGACCTTCCTGGCAGGGAACTCCCCCAGCGCGGTACTCTCGCCCCCGGCCGGCAATTTCCTCTACGTTGCCAACGCGGGCTCGAGCGATATTTACGAGTTTTCCATCAACGCCGACGGAAGCCTCAGCCCCATCACAACCGCCGGCACCTCCACCCAAATCACTATTTCCACCGGGGTTGGTCCGACGGCTTTGCTTTCCGATCCCAACGCCAAGTACCTCTTTGCACTTGCCAATCAGGGCAGCCAGATCACGGGGTACACCATGAATCACGTGACGGGTTTGTTGACCGCGGTCGCCAACGCCAGCGTTTCAACCGGCGCAAACCCGGTGGCGTTTGCGATTCGATCCGACGGCAGCACAAATGGAGATTTCTGGCTGTTTACCTCGAACTTCGGTGGGAACTCAGTCTCGACCTTCAAGTTGACCTATTCCACCGGCGCCCTGAATCCGCTTCCGCAACTCACGGCGCCTCTGGCGCCCTACGGGATCGGTGTACGCTAGAGCGCGGCTCTTGCAACTGTTAAGTCGGGACTTTCAGGATCAGGTAGCCGCCAACCAGGGCGAAGATCAGGTCCGGTGACCAGGCTGCCAGCGCCGGCGGCAACTGGCTCAAGTTCCCCATCGCTTCGAACAGATGGGAAGTTGTCTCATACACCACGGCGATTCCCACCGCGATCGCCACTCCGGTGATCGCCCCTCGTTTTCCCGCCGAAAGCGAGAAAGGAATCGCCAGCACTGCCATCACAAGAGTCACCACTGGAAACGCGAACTTCCTTTGCAGCTGTACCTTGAGGCGCACCACGTCAAAGCCACTCTGCTGCAGGTCATGAATATAGCGGCGGAGCTCCTCGTAGCTCATCTCTGACGACTGCTTCACTTCTTTCTTGAAATAGGTGGGCGGCTCGCTGAAATGGGGGAACGTCGTGACGTCAAACTGCCGGTAGTTCGCGATGGCCTCTCCCCGCAGGTCTCGTTCCCACCCTTGCTCGAAAATCCAGCGCTGGGTCACATCCGACCAGTGGGCCCGTTCCGCGTACACCCGGTGCGTGATCGAAAAGCTCTTGGGAGCGAACTGGAACACGGAAATATTCGCGAACTGGTCGCGATCCGCGTCAAAGAACTGGTAGTAGTAAATGTCGGAATGTTGCCCGAAAATCCACTTCCGATCCGGACGCAAGTAAGTCTGTGCCGGCTTCCCTTTGATCTGGTTGCGCAATGCGTCCTGGTGCTTGTTGGCATGTGGAAGATAGAACTGGTCAAAGAAGAACAGGCTTGCGGCCAGAACCATCGCAATGACCAGAACCGGAACGATCACCCGGTAAATGCTGATCCCCGTAGCCTTGATGGCGGTGACCTCGTTCGACCGCTCCATCAACCCGAACGTGATCAACACTGCCAGCAATACTCCATACTGTGTGGTGTTGTACAAGAAGTAGGGAGACACGGTCAGCAAATACTCGCCCACCACCCACAACGAAACTCCGTTTCGCTGGATGTCGTTCAACAGCTCGAACAGCGTGAACACCAGCATCAGGATGAGTAACGTTGACAGGATCATCCCCAGGTACACGAAGAAATCGCGTAAGACGTAGTCGTCCAGCAGGGTCGGAAAGTCCAGGCCCGAGACTCGCCAACGCGAGGACACACGTTCGAAAGCCACGCCCACCCGGTTGCTGACTCCCGGGGAGCTGCCATTCACGTCTTGGTGCCTCCGGAGCGGGTTGCGGACCGAAAGCCACTGCCCGACTTCCAGCGGCCTCCGCTCCGCCCGCCACAGCAGAAACACGCCCCCCAGCAGGAAGAGCAGATCTGCGAACCAAACACCCACCCCCGCTGTCACTTTGCCCTGTCGCGCCAGCGAAAGTCCGATCAGTGAGGCCGAGTAGTAAGCGAACACCAGCCCGATCGTCAGCACAAACCCCGACGACTTTCCGCCTTTCTTCGACGACAACCCGAGGGGAATCCCCACCAGGGCCAATACGACGCACGCCGTCGGCAAGGAAAGCCGCCGATGGAACTCGATCAGATACCAGCGCGCTGACTCCGGCGCCGCCTTGCCAGCTTGCGCAAGTAACGCCCCTGTGTCCATTTCCCCTACCGGCACTGGTTCGGTGTCCGCCTTGCTGTCGGTAGCCGGTAATTCGATCGGAATGTCGGTCTGCTGGAAGCTGGAGATCTGATAGTGGTCGGGCGACTTCGCATCGATCTCATGCGTGGAGCCGTTCATCAGGTGGAGATGCAGCGTGGTCGGCCCCTCGCTGATCAGGATCCCTTGCTCGGCCTGCCAGATACGCGGAGACCCCGGTGTGCTGATATCGGCCAGGAACACTCCTTTCCACGCCGCCGCCCGCAGTCCGCTGCGAACGTCCTGCACGTACAGCACGATTTTCGGGAAGCCTTCGTAGAACACCCGCGGCTGCACCTCAAACGAGACTTGGGAAGTCTTCAACCGATCCTGCAGCCGCCCGAGAGCCGCCTGCGAGCGTGGCGCGATGTACATTCCGTTCAGCAGCGCCAGCAGCCAGGCCGCCAGAACAAAAATGGACAGGATCCGCAAAAAATTCCACACGCCGATCCCGCTGGCGCGCATGGCCGTGATTTCGCTGTCGGCCGCCAAACGGCTCAACCCGATCAGGATGCCAACCAGCACACCCGCAGGGATGGTGATCGTGAGAGTAACCGGGAGAATAAGGAGAATTACTTGTGCCACGCTGACGAGGGGTGCGCTGTTGCGCACCACCAGCTCGAGAATCCGTCCCAGGTCTTTCGTGAAGAGAACAAAGGTGAAAATCGCCACGCCGATGGCCGCGTGCGACACCACTTCGCGCAGAATGTAGCGGGTCAGAATCCGCATGGTCGCGGGGTAGTAACGACTAAGGCGAGTCTAGCATGATGAGAAGAAGGCGGGTTCCATCCAGCCCGCCACGGGTATCCAGAAAAAGCGCGGGCACGATCGTCTCGAAGTGGGGTGCGGGTTGAAACGGTGGGGCTCCGAGGGGCGAATGGTCGGGAATTTAGTCAATGATCTTCCGAATGAGCACCAGCGCATGGAGCAAGGGCACGACCGCAGCCAGCAGCCACCACTTGTTTCCGCGTAGCGCCGCAAGAACGCCACACACAAGGGCAGCTGCCTGAGCCGCGAAGAAAGCCGCAGTGGAAGCGGCGGGAAAAGCCTTCACCCCTACGTGGAGTACGGGCACGGAAGCGATCGACAGGGCAATGCTCAACAGTCCCAGCTGCTTACTGGTCATCGAGCCTTCCCGTCGCTTCGGCCTTCAGCAAAATCCGCCACACTCCTTGAAAGTTCCAAGGGCAATCATAAGCGAGTTTTGAGGGACGCGGGTGTGATTTCCGAGATCCCCCGTAGTCCGGCGAACCACCGGCAATGGTGGATGCTTCATGCGCTTGCATGCTCCCGTTCGTTCGGTGCACAATCTTTCGCCCACCCTTTCTCTCGGGCTCCGATTCTTGTGGGCTGCGAAATCTTAGTTTCAGGATGGTGTCATGGCCGTTCGCCGCATCCTTATCGCCTCGTTCTTCTTTTTGCTAAGCACTGCGTTGGGTTCGGTAGCCGAGCACGGGCTCGACCTGCAGGAAACCGCCAACCGTCTGGCCGGCTCGATTTACACCGGCCCCGCCATGACCACCCTGCGTGAACTTTCCGACGGCTTCGGCGGCCGCCTCACCGGCTCTCCCGCCTACAATCATGCCGCGGAATGGGCGGCCGCGAAGTTCCGCGGCTACGGCATCCAGAACGTGCGGCTCGAGCCCTTCACGATTCCCAACGGGTGGGTCCGCGGAACCGCTCACGGCGAGCTAGTGGCGCCATTGCCACGCCCGCTCTCTCTCGAATCGCTGGGCTGGTCCCCCTCCACTCCGCCCGGCGGAATCAAGGCAGACGCAGTCATCGTAGACAACGTCTCGCCCGACAACATCAGGGCTCAGGCGGACAAGATCAAAGGCAAAATCGTCTTCCTCGACGCGGCTAAGATTTTTGCCGAGGGCTGGGTGAAAGTGCTGCCGAACGTGCAGGCTTCCTATCCGCTTTTCAAAAATGCCGGAGCGGTCGCCATCGTCCTCCCCGGCAGTGACAAGAACAACGTCCTCAGCGCCACCGATCCCGATTGGGGCGCCATTCTATTGCCCCTCCCCGGCGCCCAAATCGGCATGGAAGACTGGCAACTGATCCGCCGCTCGCTCGACCAGGGTCCCGTGACTGTCCAGTTCGAACTCCAGAACACGACCTCCGGCCCTGTCCAGGTCAACAACGTGGTCGCTGAAATTCGTGGCAGTGAAAAGCCCGACGAGTGGATCATCCTCGGCGCGCATCTCGACTCCTGGGACTACGGCACCGGCGCGCAGGACAATGGCTCCGGTTCCGCCTCGGTGCTCGACGCAGCCCGCGCCATCGCCGCTTTAGGCAAGGCCCCGCGCCGCACCATCCGCTTTGCACTGTGGGGCGGAGAGGAGGAAGGGCTGCTCGGTTCCTTTCAGTACACGCAGACGCACCTGAGGGAAATGTCCCGGTGCATGGCCGTCCTCAACACCGATAACGGCGCCGGTCACCCCAAGGGTTGGAAGGTCGAAGGACGAAAAGATGTGAGAGACGCCATGCAACCGCTGAGCGACTCCATGCTCAAAGATCTGAGTGGCGGCGCCCTATCCATGGACACGACTTACGACACTGACCACGGCCCCTTCATGCTGCAAGGCGTCCCAGCCCTTGACCTCTGGGTCGACATGACCCACTACTTCGAAATCCACCACAAGCCGAGCGACACCTACGACAAGATCGATCCGCTGGATTTCAAAGCTGGAACGGCGATCGTGGCCGTGACCGCCTGGGCAATCGCCGAAGACCCCAAACCCATCGCGCCTCGCCTCGACCATGCCGCCGTGGCCGAAATCCTCCAAAAAGCGGAACTCGAAAAACTACTGGCCAGCATCGGCCATTGGAAGCCCTAGGCCGCGCGACTGAATGGACCACGCTCCACTCCGAGGAGTTATGGGTGCCTTTTGCAAGAGTGATTTGGGAGATGCGTCCCCGACCGCGCCTGCCCTGGTAAACTCTTTGTCATTCCCTCAATCTCTGGTCACTCCGAAGCGGCGCTAGCCGCGGAGGAGCCTGCTTTTGCTTCCCTGGGCACGGCCCAAGCCTCGCCAGGGGGACCTTTCGCTAATTAATTAAGACGATTGCAGGGGTAGCGTCGAAGGGAAAAATCCAGGACGTCGTGGAGTGTTTTTTCGTTGCCCCACCTCTGCGTTCTTGGCGGTTGGCTTCTCCCGGTTTCCTACTCCGGCCGGAAAAACACGGCCGCCAACGGCGGCAAGGTCAGCTCCAGCGAAAATGCCCGCCCATGCTGCTTCACGGCCTCGGCCATCACTCCACCGCCGTTGCCAATCCCGCCGCCTGCATATTCCTGGCCATCGCTGTTCAGCACTTCTTTCCAGAATCCTCCTGAAGGCACGCCAACGCGATACTGCTCCCGCGGCACCGGTGTGAAATTGCATGCCACCAGCATTACGTCCTTCGGAGACTTTCCTTTGCGCAACAGAGCGATCACGCTCATAGGCGCGTCATTGCAATCCACCCACTCAAAGCCCGACGGCTCATTGTCGAGCTCGTGCAAAGCCTTCTCCCCGCGGAACAGATGATTCAAGTCCCGCACCCAGCTCTGCAATCCGCGATGCACGGGATACTGCAGCAGCCACCAATCGAGCGACCGGTCGTGCGACCACTCGTTGCCCTGACCAAACTCGTCGCCCATGAACAAAAGCTTCTTCCCCGGCTGTGCGTACATGTAGGCAAACAGCAGCCGGAGGTTGGCGAACTTCTGCCACTCATCGCCCGGCATCTTGTTCAGCAGAGAGCCCTTGCCGTGCACCACCTCATCGTGCGAGAGCGGCAGCACGAAGTTCTCCGTGAACCCATACAGCATGCGGAAGGTCAGCAGGTTGTGGTGATACTGCCGGTGTATCGGATCATTCGAGAAATACTTCAGCGTATCGTGCATCCACCCCATGTCCCACTTCATTCCGAAGCCCAGTCCACCCACATACACCGGCCGCGACACCATCGGCCAGGCGGTCGACTCCTCGGCAATCGTCTGGATATCCGGATGCTCCTTGTAAACTTCTTCGTTAAACCGCCGCAGGAAATCGATCGCCTCCAGGTTCTCCCGCCCGCCGTACTTGTTCGGAATCCACTCGCCTTCCTTGCGCGAGTAGTCGAGGTACAGCATGGAAGCCACCGCATCCACCCGCAGCCCATCCGCGTGATACTTGTCCAACCAGAACATCGCGCTCGACATCAGGAAGCTGCGCACCTCCGCTCGCCCGTAGTTAAAGATGTGGGTTTTCCAGTCCGGGTGAAAGCCCTGCCGCGAATCCGAATGTTCGAACAGGTGTGTGCCATCGAAATAGGCGAGTCCATGGCCATCCGAAGGGAAGTGCGATGGCACCCAGTCAAGAATCACGCCGATCCCATGCTGGTGCAGATGGTCCACCAGGAACATGAAATCCTGGGGCGTCCCGAAGCGAGCCGTGGGGGAGAAGTATCCCGTCGTCTGATATCCCCAGGACCCGTAAAACGGATGCTCCATGACGGGCAAAAACTCCACATGCGTAAATCCCATGTGGTGCACATACTCAGCCAGCTTCGGAGCCATCTCCCGATAGCTGAACGGCCGGTCGTGCTCTTCGGAAACCCGCATCCACGACCCGATGTGAACCTCATAGACCGAGACCGGCGCCTTCACCGAATTCCGGGCCGCCCGCTTCTCCATCCACTCCCGGTCACTCCACGTGTAATCGAGGTCCCACACCACCGACGCAGTGCGCGGCGGCTTCTCCTGCAACAACCCGATCGGATCGGTCTTGTCGATGCGGTGCCCATGATTGTGCGACTCGATGTGAAACTTGTACAGCGCTCCCTTTTTTACTCCCGGGATGAACCCTTCCCAGATGCCCGAAGTCCCGCGCGAGTGCAAGCGATGCGTCTTCGGGCTCCACCGGTTGAAGTCGCCGATCACCGACACCAGCCGCGCGTTCGGAGCCCACACGCTGAAACAGGCGCCCACCTCGCCGCCCGCCTCCATCAAGTGGGCGCCCATCTTGTCGTAAATCCGATAGTGGCTGCCCTCATTGAACAGATAGAGGTCGTTGTCGGTCAGAAGCGAAACATCAGGGCGGGAAGTCGTAGTCGCAGTTTCCGTAGGTTGGCTCATAGGCTCTCGTGGATCAGCGCTTTGATTCAGTGCGCTCTATCAGTGCTAAGAGTCAGGGTACGCCTTCAGGCGTGCCGTGCTCTCTTACGAATGCGCCTTCAGGCGCTACCCTAAGGAGCACGTTCCATACAATGGGAGCGGCCTGCCTCGGCGCGTCCCTTAGTGTATCCAACCGGCAGCCCTTTTGCTCCCTTACCCGCATGCTAGACTGCAGGATTCCTATTGGGCCCTTGGATTCTAAAGAAACTCTCATGCCATGCCCGTTTTGCGCGTAATCCTTCTTTGGCACCAGCACCAGCCCTTCTACAAGGACCTGGTCACCGCTGAATATCGCCTGCCCTGGGTCCGGCTGCACGCCTTGAAGGATTACTACGGCATGGTGAAGCTGCTGGACGAATTCCCCCGCGTTCACCAGAACTTCAACCTGGTCCCCTCGCTGATCACCCAGATTCAGGACTATGTCGCCGGCACGGCCCAGGACCCGTTCCTGCAGGTCGCCGCCCGCCCCGCGCGTGATCTGACCCTCGAAGAGCGTCGCTTCGCTCTGCAGTATCTCTTCCAGGCGAACCCTGCGAACCTAATCGGTCGTTATCCGCGCTACCGCGAATTGTGGGAACGCTTTCGCAGCGCCGGTGATTCTCCCGAGCGCGTCGAAAGATTCTTCCAGCCGCAGGATTTCACCGACCTCCAGGTGCTTTCCCAGGTCGCCTGGTTCGACGAGTTTTTCCTCGAAGATCGCGACCTCCAGGACCTGATCCGGAAAGAGCGCAACTACTCGCTCGAAGACCAGCGCTTCGTGATCAAGCGTGAAAGGGAAGTGCTGGCACAGGTTCTGCCCGCCCACGCTTCGGCCGCGCAAAAGGGCCTAATCGAGATCTCGACCTCGCCGTTCTATCATCCGATTCTGCCGCTGTTGTGCGACACCAACGTGGGCGCGGTTTCCTCACCCGGTTTGCCCTTGCCGCAGAATCGCTTCCGCCATCCCGAGGACGCCCGCGACCAGGTCCTGCGCGGCCTCGACCTCCACGAAAACGTCTTCGGTGTCCGCCCCAAGGGTGTCTGGCCGTCGGAAGGCAGCATCTCGGAGGAGGCCATCGCCATTGCCCACAACCTCGGCGTGAACTGGATGGCGACCGACGAAGGCGTGCTGGGCCGCAGCACCGGCCTGTTTTTCTGGCGCGACGGCGAGGGCCGTCTGCCTGCACATCTCGCGGAGAAGCTCTACACCGTCCACCGTTACGAGAACGGCCCGACCACCATGCACCTGGTCTTCCGCGACCACACCATCTCGGACCTGATCGGTTTCGTCTACTCCGGAATGCCCCCCAACGAAGCCGCACAACATCTCATCCAGAACATTAAGAGAGCCGCACAACCGGTTCTCGATACAGGCAGGGACGCAGTCGTCTCCATCATTCTCGACGGCGAAAATGCCTGGGAATACTACCCTCGATCGGGCCGCGAATTCCTGCGCCGTTTCTACGAAGCGCTCGAAAACACTCCGGGCATGGAAGCCGTCACCATTTCCGAAGCCATCCTTCGTCACCGCAACTTCAACCGCCTGACCTCCATCACGCCGGGCTCCTGGATCTCAGCCAATTTCAACGTCTGGATTGGAGCTCCAGAAGACAACCGCTCCTGGGACTACCTCCACCAGGCCCGTGCCTTCTACGACCAAACCGCGTCGCACTGCACCGAAGCCCAGCGCAAGCTGGCCTACGAAGAAATCCTAATCGCTGAAGGGAGTGACTGGAACTGGTGGTACGGGCCAGAGCACCACTCCGCCAACGATCGAGATTTCGACGAGCTCTACCGCAAGCACCTCTCGAACGTTTACCAGGCTCTCGGTGCAACCCCGCCCGACTACCTGGCCCAGCCCATTTCCGGAGTCATCGCCCGCCCGTCGTTCACTCCGCAGACCGCCTATATTCACCCCCGGATCGCGGGCGACATGATTCGCTACTTCGAATGGATGGGCGCCGCCATCTACACCGCCGACCATCGCGCCGGAGCCATGCACGGCAAGCAGTTCCTGCTGGATTCCGTGCACGCCGGCATCGATCAGACCAACGTCTACGGACGCCTCGATTTCAAGGGCAAGATTCCGGCGACTCCCTTCGAGCTGGTTGTGAATCTGGAGTCGTGGGCAGACGACAGCCAGCGTCCGCGCCGCGCTCTGCGCCTGGAAGCCGCGGTCGTGGGAGGGAAGATCCAAAGCTGGAAGGTGAGCGCGTCCGACGAAGAAATCCCGCTCCAAACATCGGATCGTCCCGGCGACGGCGCGGTCAAGCTGGCCCTCCAACGCAACTTCGAATTCCGCGTTCCCCTAGCCTGGCTCTGCGCCGCCCCCATTTCGAGCGAATCGGCGAAGCAAGCGAAAACTCCCGCCGCCAACCGCATCCGCCTACGCCTCAGCCTCTGGCAAAACCGCCTGCCGGTCGACGCCCTGCCGCTGGAAGGCTGGATCGAACTGCACCTCCTGGAGGAAGGCGACCTGATGTCGATGTACTGAAGGTGGAGCGGGTAGCCCGCCCTTGGCGGAGTCGAGGGATCCCCGCCCGTCGGCGCGCATGCCGCGCCGCACCTTATCTTTATCTTTCACTTTTGCGCAAAGAAAAGCCGGAGCCAAGCTCCGGGCCAGCCTAAGACCATAAGACCTGCGACCGAACGCCTGGACTACTGCCCCGCTCCAGCCGCCATGGTTGACATCGTCATTGGGCGGCTCAATTCCAGCACCAAGTGAGTCCCTGAAGGCAAAACTGCCGAGCGCCTTTGCACCAGCCAATGCGAGGTCGTGGCGCTCGCGCCAATCGCGCCCCCCATCAGCAATCCGGGTCCACCGCCGATCAGCCCACCGAGCAGCATCCCCGCACCGGTTCCTCCGCTGACCTCGATCTGATCTCTCCGATCGTGCCCGGCTCCCTTGAACTGTCCTTCTTCGTTCACATCCGTCCCGCGGATATCGGTGTCCACCAGCACCGCGTTCAGCATCAGGCGCTGGCCATCGGACATCAGTAAGTGCTCCGGGAAAAGTCCGATCGTGGGTTTGCCCTTGATCCGCCGAGGCTCGTTGATCTTGGTGACCCGCCCTTCCACCGTCGCGCCCACCGGGATCACCGTCTTGCCATTCACTACCACCGGCTCCGTGATCTTTCCCCGGAACGGATCGCCCACCTTGCTACTGAAAGTGGAAATCGTGGTCTCCAGTTTCACCTTCAACGCGGTTCCCTCAGGCACCGACAGCCCGGCCTGTGCCCAGGCCGAGCCCGCCAGTAATACTGCGCCCAGTACTCCCAGGAATTTCCTCATCGCTCCTCCCGCCCTCATAACAAACTCGCCACCTGAAAACGCTCCGCCGCTTTTCAGTCGAAAACTGATCATTGAAAACCCTCGCCTAGCCCGCGTTTTTTAACACTGTCATCACGGCTTCGAGGGGCGCCCGGTCATGCTGGTTGTCCCCGCGATAGATATACCGGATGCATCGTTCGCGATCGATCACCAGCGTTGCTGGATGCGCGATGTTCAGCGCGTCCAGCCCGATCAAGTGATACAGCCCATACGCTTTCGTGACCAGCCGGTCTTCATCCAGCAGGAAGGGAAAGGAAACCGGATGCTTCTCCAGAAACTTCGCTGGCTTGAAGACTCCCTCCCGCTTCTCCGGCGCGATGAAGGCCAGTTCCGCGCCCGCCTGCGCAATCTCGTCCTTGATCGACTCGACCCGAGCCATGCGCTGTACGCAGTTCGGTCACCAGGTCCCCCGCAAAAACTCCGCGATCAGCCACCCGCGCCGAAGAAAACCAGACAAGGTCAGGATCCCGTCACGGTTCGCTGCCTCCAGCGAAAATTGCGGCGCTCGCGCTCCCACCTGCAGGGTCTCGGTGTGATCGAGCATCTCTGGTAAATGACTGTAAAACATGAGAAAACCAGCCACAACCCAGGAAACGCCACCCGAACCACAAGAGGTACGTGGCGCGGGCGCTCTCGCCCGCGAAAAGCGCGAAGCCGCCGGGCCTCGTCCGATCCAGCCCTCCACACCAACCCCGCCCTACCATGCTCCGCGGAGGCGCCCCTTGGTCAACGGCATCCATGCCCTCATTCACACCCAAGACGCCGAAGCCGCCCACGTCCTCTTCCGCGACGTCCTAAATTTCCCTTCGGTCACGGCCGGACATGGCTGGCTCATCTTCGCCCTGCCTCCCGCTGAACTGGGGGCATTCATCCCGCCGAGGCGGAAGGCCATCACGGCCTCGGCCGGGATGTGCGACCACCTCGAAGCCGGCGCGCGAGAGCGAAAAGGCCGTCGAGCAGGCCCGTCCTGTCCACGGCGCCGGCTGGGAATTGGTCACCGCCATCCAACTCCCCGGTGGTTGCGAACTCGGCCTTTACCAGCCCAAGCACCCGACAGCCCTAGCCCTCGGGCCGCATTGACGTCGTCAACCCCCGCCCAAAGAATTTGTTGCGCTTCTAGCGGTGCTGGGCTGGATGCTCTCTTTGCTCCCTGCGCGCAACCTGGGCACGGTCTGCGGTCAAAGCTTTGGCCGAACCACCTAGGTTGCCCGAAACGGCGCTCTCTTACTCCCAGGACGGGTCCGCCGTCACATTGCCGGACATGCGCATCCGTTATAATCGCCGTTCTCGGAGAGTGACGTGGGCAAGACCTATACCGGTGTCGGCTATCTCACCGGCCGGCGCATTTTCTTCAATTCAGACATTCACCGTGAGATCGCGGAATCATCCCAAACGAGGATCGGAATCATGAATATCAGCGAAATCAAGGCCCGCGAACTACTCGATTCGCGCGGCAATCCCACCGTGGAGGCAGAGGTCGCGCTCGATAGCGGCAAGATGGGTCGCGCCATCGTCCCCAGCGGCGCCTCCACCGGCGAACACGAAGCCGTCGAACTCCGCGATGGCGACCCCGATCGCTACCTGGGCAAAGGCGTCCTAAAGGCCGTCGAAAACGTAAACACCGAAATCTCCGATGCGCTGGCTAACCTCGACGCCTCCGACCAGCGCGCCATCGACGCCAAAATGATCGAACTTGACGGCACCGAAAACAAAGGCCGTCTGGGTGCCAACGCGATCCTAGCCGTTTCCATGGCCGTAGCCCGCGCCGCCGCCGCTGAATACGGCCTTCCGCTCTATCGCTACCTCGGGGGCGCCGGCGCCAACACTGTTCCCACGCCCATGATGAACATCCTCAACGGCGGCGCGCACGCCGACAACAACGTCGATTTCCAGGAATTCATGGTGATGCCGGTGGGCGCCGAGTCGTTCTCGGACGCCCTCCGCTGGGGCGTGGAAGTCTTCCACACGCTGAAAGCCGTCCTGAAGAAGCGCGGCTACAACACCGCGGTGGGCGACGAAGGTGGCTTTGCTCCTTCCGTGAAATCGAACGTCGAAGCAATCGAGCTAGTCCTCGAAGCCATCCAGCAAGCCGGCTACAAACCCGGAGAAGAAATCGCCATCGCCCTTGACCCCGCCGCCAGCGAGTTCTATCAAGACGGGAAATACGTCTTCAAGAAATCCGACAAGTCCAGCCGAAGCTCTGAAGACCTGGCGCGCTTCTGGGCCAAGTGGGCGAACGATTACCCGATTGTCTCCATCGAAGACGGCCTGGCCGAAGACGACTGGGACGGCTGGAAGACCCTGACGGAACTGGTTGGCAAAAAGATCCAGCTGGTCGGGGACGACCTCTTCGTGACCAACACCGAGCGTCTGCAGGAAGGCATCGACAAAGGCGTCGCCAACTCCATCCTGATTAAGGTCAACCAGATCGGAACGGTAAGCGAGACCCTCGATGCGATCGACCTCGCCCGCCGCAACGGCTACACCTCGGTCATCTCGCACCGCTCCGGCGAAAGCGAAGATACTTTCATCGCCGACCTGGCCGTAGCCACCGGCGCCGGCCAGATCAAGACGGGTTCCGCATCGCGCACCGACCGCGTGGCCAAATACAATCAGCTCTTGCGGATCGAGGAAGAGCTCGGTGCGAGCGCGCGCTTTCTCGGACTCGGAGCGCTGAACACCAGGGGTAGGTAACCAGGCTTCATGGAGGACTCAAGTGGAACCGAGCCCCTGGCCGCTGGTAATCTGGCTTGTGATTGCGCTGCGACTCGGCTCTTTCGTGGTCACTATCGCAACCTTTGCGGTAAGGGCAATCTTTCGGAGGAGGCGAGGCTCGATCCCGGACTCGGTGTTGCTCGGAGCTTCCGGTTTTCCCCCTCGGGGCAGCCATGATGGCATTTATCTTGATACACCGAGGGTATGCCCATACGGGAGCGTGAGCTGCTATTAGGTTTTGTACCCGTGGCCGTCGGCGTTCCCTTCGTTGACATTTCTCGAGGACTCACGCGTGGTAGAGCTGACGCCAGGCCGAAGGGCGAAGAAACGGAATCCTCATCGCCCAGCCCCGGAGGGGCGTCGCGACCTTAGCCCGGCGCTTCAGCGCTGGGCGAGCCACAAGCGGAGGGCAAGTCCCGGAGGGACGGCCCACTGATAAATCGTCCACGCCGTATGAAAATTTCTTGCTCGGAGACACTCATGCATAAACGCTGGCTGGTGGTCGGACTCTTGCTTTGCCTTTGCGTTCCCAATGTTTTCGCCCAGACCTCCACTGACGTCCCTGCCACCCGTGAGGACATCTTTGCCCTCTTCAACCTCATGCACATCCGCGAGCAGGTAGACCTGGCGATGGAGTCGATCGCCAAGCAACAACGCGCCATCATGCACGACAACCTGAAAAGGCAATCCCCGCGAATCAGCGCGGAGGACCTGGCCCGGCTGGATCAGTTCACGCGCGACATCATGAAGGACCTGCCCGTTGACGGCATGCTCGACGACATGGTCCCCGTCTACCAGAAGCACCTCACCAAGAACGACGTCGAGGCGATGAGTACTTTCTACTCCTCTCCTACCGGCCAGAAACTGCTGCGCGAAATGCCCGCCATGACCGCCGAGTCCATGCAGGCCGCCTCCCCGCGGATCCAGGCCATGATGGACAATGTGATGGACCGCGCCCAGCAGATGGCCAAGAAGGAAGACCGCGAAAAGAAACCCACGTCTCCGAAGCCCGCAAATGACAAGCCCTAGATTTGATGTTTCTCCGGGTCTCTGTATCTCCGCGGTGAAGGGAATTTCCCGATAGCTGACAGCCGAGAGCTGAAAGCTGGTAGCCGAAGGCCAGGAGCGAATAGCGGAATGCGTCCCAGACCACTCGTCCTTATCATCCTCGACGGCTGGGGCTACAGCCCCAAGATCGAAGCCAACGCCATCGCGCAGGCCCGCAAGCCCACCTACGACCGCCTGCTGCGCGAATATCCCAACACGCTCATCCACACCAGCGGCCCGTTCGTTGGTCTGCCGGAAGGCCAGATGGGCAACAGCGAAGTCGGTCACCTCAACATCGGCGCCGGCCGCATCGTGCACATGGACATCACCCGCATCGAGCTGATGATCCAAAACGGCGACTTCTTCTCCGATCCCACGCTGGTCGCCGCCATGAAGCATGCCCGCACTGGCGGCCGCCGTCTGCACCTGTTTGGCCTGGTCTCCGACGGGGGCGTGCACTCCCAGCAAGCGCATCTCTATGCCCTGTTGAAGATGGCCAAGCAGCAGGGCGTCGATCGCGTCTTCGTCCACGCCTTTATGGACGGCCGCGACACGCTGCCGACCAATGGCGCCGGCTACCTCGGACAGCTCCAGCAGAAGATGCGTGAATATAACTCCGGCAAGATCGCCAGTGTCCATGGGCGCTACTACGCCATGGATCGCGACCGGCGCTGGGAGCGCATCGCCAAGGCGTTCAACGCGATGGTGCGCGGCGACGGCGAAGGCGGCACGTACGTCGACCCCGTGCAGGGTATGAAGGATTCCTACAATAAGGGAGTCACAGACGAATTTGTGATCCCGTTCGTTTGCGTCGGCAACCAGGGCGAGCCGCTGGCCACCATCCACGACGAAGACTCCTGCATCTGTTTCAACTTCCGCGCCGACCGTGTCCGCCAGATCACGCGCGCCCTTGCCCGCAACAGCAGCCTGAACGCACAAGCGGGCCGCGATCTCCCCGGCGCCGAAGACCTCGACAAGACGATCCCCCGCGACCAGGTTCCGAAAAACTTGCACTACGTCTGCATGACGCAGTACGACAAGAACTTCAGCCTCCCGGTGGTGATTCCCCCGGAATCGATGGCGAATATCCTGGCGAACGTCATGGGCCAAGCGAATCTCCGCAACCTGCGGGTAGCCGAAACTGAAAAATATGCACACGTGACGTATTTCTTCAACGGTGGTGTGGAGCAACCGTTTCCAGGGGAAGACCGAGTCATGGTGCAATCTCCGAAAGTTGCGACCTACGACCTGAAGCCGGAAATGTCGGCCGCCGGCATCGCGCAAGCCGTGGTCAAAGCGGTGGAAGACGGAGCTTTTGATGTCATGATCGTGAACTTCGCCAACGCCGACATGGTCGGTCACTCCGGCAAAATGGAACCCACGATCAAGGCCGTCGAGACGGTAGACACCTGCCTGGGCGAAATCGAAAAAGCTGTGAAGGCTCAAGGCGGCGCCATGCTGATCACCGCCGACCACGGCAACGCCGAAATGATGATCGATCCCGCCACCGGCGGCCCCCACACCGCCCACACGACCAACCCAGTCCCGTTCATCGTGATCAGCGAAAACGCCAAGCAGCTCACCTTGAAAGCCAACGGATCGTTACGCGACATTTCCCCGACCATCCTGGGCATGCTCGGTCTGCCCGAGCCGAGGGAGATGACGGGACAGGATTTGCGAGTGATGCTGAACACGAAATAGTCCTTTCCAGCCCTTGGGAAGAGGACCAGTCCGAGGGAGCTGTCAGCGGCGCGCCCGCTTTTGTTCGCGCGTCCTTCGCGGCCCGATCGCCGCACTTTGATGCGATTCAAGGCGTTCTCGGAAACCGCGATACTCCACAACATCGATTTGCTGCAAGCTAAGTCATCGATTCTTCGTTCGAGGGTTGCCGAAGACCAAAAGGGCCGAGGCCTGACTGTCATCCAGGATGCCATTTAATCGCATCGCGGAGCCCTGGGACACGTCGCGGGGGGGTGTGGAAGGAAAAGGGGGAGTGGGGTCGTCCCGCAGCGGTTTCGGAGCACCCTGGAGGGCCCCTGGGAAAAATGTTATCACGTGGCTAATCCGGCGAAAGCGGTCGAAATTGCGGGAACAGAGCTCTGCCGTACCCGGACCCGTCGGCTGTTCGAATGAGGTCTGATTTAAGATTGTGCCCGGCATGAAGCTGCTGATTGCCGTGCACCATCGATTCGCTCTCTGGAATGCCCCAGCCTGGGTGCCAGGGAAACTCCGGCAGGAGTTCCCCCAACTCGATGTTGTCCAACTGCCCAGCTACGACGACATCGAAACTCACATTCGCGACGCCGAGATCTTAATCGCTTGGTCTGTCCGCCCCGAACAGATCAAGCACGCCCGGAATCTTCGCTGGATTCACTCGCCCGCCGCTGCGGTCCATCAACTCGTGTATCCCGAAATCGTCGAGCGCGACATCGTCCTGACGAATGCCCGCGAAATCAACGGCCCCGTCGTCGCCGAACACGTGCTCGCGCAGATTTTCGCGCTGGCCAAGAAGCTTCCACAAGCCGTGCGACTCCAGCAAAAACACGTCTGGGGGCAAGAGCTACTGTGGAATGAACTCCCGCGTGTCCGTGAAGTGGCCGGCGCTACACTCGGCCTCGTCGGCCTGGGCAGTATCGGTCGCGAAGTTGCGAGACGCGCTGCCGCGCTCGGCATGCGGGTCATCGCCCTCCGGGAGCATGCCGAGAAGGGAAGTTCCGAAGGCGTCGAAACGGTTCTGCCCACCACGCAACTTGATCAACTCCTCACCCAATCGGACTACGTCGTGCTGGCCACGCCCGTCACGCCCAGCACCACGGGCCTGGTGAATGCCGCCCGCCTTGCCCGGATGAAGCCCGATGCCTGCCTCATCAACGTCGGACGTGGTCCCCTGATCGATGAAGCTGCGCTGGCCGATGCCCTCCGCTCGCACCGCCTCGGCGGTGCCGCCCTCGACGTCTTCCCCAAGGAGCCGCTCCCCGGCGACTCTCCGCTCTGGGACCTCGAGAACCTGCTCATCACACCGCACACCGCCGCGCTCACCGACAAACTCTGGTCGCGCCACTATGACCTCATCCGGGAAAATCTCCGCCGCTACCTGGCCCACGAACCCTTGCTCGCCATGGTCGACAAGGACAAGGGCTACTGATCCAGTTCGCCTCCTGTAATCTGAATCACTTGCCGGGGTTCCCCCGACGCGATGGCAAACTTCCACCCGTCAAACACCGGAGTGCCTCGAGAGCCGCAATGGCGGGCGACAGCAAGCCGTCGAGTCGGAAATCGCGCACCGGGAAACAGGAGCGGGACCTCGAGCGTGCCCGCGAGACCCAGGGAGCGCTCCTTCCCAAGGAGATCGCGCAAGTCGCGGGCTTCGAAGTGGTTGCCGCCTGGGAAGCGACGCGCCTGGTTGGTGGCGACTACTATGACGTCATCCGTCCCAGCGACGCCCAGCTCGGCATCTGCAGCGCCGACGTGGTCGGAAAAGCCGTCTCGGCTGCCCTCCTGATGGCGAACGTCGAAGCCACCGTCCGCGCGCGCGGCCGCTCCTTGTGTCTGCGACACGACACCGGTTTGCGGTAGACTCTCGTCGCACCCAAACTGGAGCTCCCATGCTGCGATTCGCTCTCGTTCTGATCACGCTCAGCCTTTCCGCCGCGTTTCTCCTTGTGCGCACGCGCGCGGTCGAAGCGGATGCTTCGTTGCCCCTTCTTCTGGTTGCCAATAAGGGAGATCACACCTTGGGCCTGATTGATCCGCAGGCCGGGCGGCAGATCGCGACCGTGGACGAAGCCGGGGTAACCGGTCACGAGGTGATTGCGTCTCCCGATGGTCGCATCGCGTACGTGCCCATTTACGGCGATTCTGGCGTCGGGCTGCCAGGCAGTGATGGCCGCAACCTCGCGGTGGTTGATCTCGCCTCCCGCAAGGTGACCGGCAACGTCAATTTCGGGCACGGGGTTCGTCCGCACTGTCCCATGATCGGTCCTAAAGACGGACTGCTCTATGTGACCACCGAACTGGACAAGTCGGTGACCATCATTGATCCGCATACGCTGAAAATCGTGGGCTCGGTTCCGACGACCCAGCCTGAGTCGCACATGCTTGCCATCACGCGCGACGGCCGGCGTGGTTACACCGCGAACGTCGGTCCGGGCACCGTGTCTGTCCTGGACCTGGAGGCGCGCAAGACGATCGCGGTGATTCCGGTCGCCCCGCGAATCCAGCGGATCGCACTGTCAGTAGACGATCGCTTGGTGTTTACGTCGGATCAGACCAAGTCGCAACTCGCCGTCATCGACACGGCTACCAACAAAGTGACGACTTGGGTGCAACTGCCGGCCCAAGGCTACGGAACCGCTCCCACGCCCGACGGTCGCTGGCTCGTGGTTGCGCTGCGCACCGGCAACCAGGTAGCGGTCGTCGACCTCAAGACGATGAAGGTTGTCCATACCATCGACGTCCCGGCGGTTGCCCAGGAAGTTCTCATTCCTCCCGATGGTTCCGCCGCCTACGTCTCCTGCGACGCCAGCCACAAGATTGCGGTTATTCGTGTCTCCGACTGGACGGTTGAGAGGTTGATCGACGCCGGCCCCGGGACCGATGGCCTCGCTTGGGCCGCTTCGAAGTAGGACTGTTCTCGCGGGTACGCTGTCCGGGCTTCGCTCGTTGCAACAGGAGGAAGTGAATTCCTACCACGTAACGAAGTGACCCTCGCTCTGGAAGGCGGAAAATGGATGCGCAAGAAGATCAGGGCTCACGTGCAATTGGGGCCGACCACACGTCTGAAACGCTGCTGCGCGTGAATTACGGCTTCTTCTGGCAACCTAGCTATCGGCTGGCGGAGCCGCGCCTCGTCAAAGCCGGCACCGAACTGCGGGCCATCGCGTGGTACGACAACTCGCGCAACAACAAGCACAACCCCGATCCCGACAGCGCCGTCAGCTGGGGGGATCAGACTTACAACGAGATGATGGTCGGCTTCTTTGACGTCGCTGTGCCCGCTGACATCGACAAGCAACATTTTTTTATCCGCAATCCCGCCCATTGACGGGCGTCGCGCTGAACACCACAAGCACCCGGTGTCGCGCGACGACCGCAGCCTGGCCCTCTGAATCGCCGCGTTGCCCAAGATTCCATAGGCCCTAGGCCCACTTCTCGGATATACTTGGCCTTCTCGAAAGCTGGCCCTTCGGCCGCGCTTGTTCGTCTTGGGGTTTCTGAGTGACGTCAACGCCGATCCTCCGGGCACACCCACCCCATGCCGCAGTCAAGTTGCTGCTCGGCATGCTTCTGGGTGTGATTGCCTTGAGTTTTGGCTTCGCGGCCGCAGCGGCACAGTCCGAGCTGTCTGCGACGCAGACGGCACCGGCTTCCCAGTCTCCGTCTCCGTCTTCATCCCACGCCGCCAGCAATCCGGCTCAGGAAATCAGCTCCCACGACGAGCTCACCACCTTCAAGGTGAACGTGAACCTGGTTCTGGTTCGGGTCGTGGTGCGCGATTCCAGCGGGCAGGCGATCGGCAATCTTCACCAGGAAGACTTCGTACTTTTCGACGATCGCAAGCCGCAAGTCATCAAGCAGTTCGCAGTGGAGCAGCCGGGGTCCAGGGCGGCCGCCGCCCAGCAGGCGCAGAAGAAGCCGGAAGAGGATTCCGGCTCAACGTTGCCCCCACCGATCGCCCCCGAGCACTACGTCGCCTACGTGTTTGACGATGTGCACCTGGAGTTCGGCGATCTCGCCCGGGTGCGCGACGCTGCTGACCGTCACATGGCCACGCTGGCTCCCACCGACCGGGCCGCGATCTTCACCACTTCAGGCCAGAACAATCTGGATTACACCGACAACCGCACCAAACTGCACGAGACACTGGATCGGCTGAACCCGCGCCCCATCTCCCGCGGCCCGAGCGGCGGGTGTCCGGATATCAGTTATTACATGGCCGACCTGATCCAGAACAAGCACGACACCACAGCATTGCAACTCGCGACCGCAGATGCGCTGAAGTGCGCGTTCAGCGACGACCGGCGCATGATGGCTGCAGCCGAGACTTTAGCGTCTTCCACCGCAGGCGGGGTCTTGAGCCAAGGCGAGCACGAGAGTCGCGTGTCTCTGAGCGTATTGAGGGACGCCATCCGCCGCATCGCGCTCATGCCCGGGCAAAGGACGATTCTTTTGCTCTCCTCTGGCTTTCTCACACCCGAGATGGAGTCCGACTACATCGATCTCGTCGATCACGCGCTGCGCTCGCAAGTGATCATCAGCGCTCTGAACGCCCGTGGTTTGTATACGGTTGATCCCTTGGGAGACATCAGCCAGCCGGGTCCCGCGAACGAAATCGCGGCCATCAGCCGCGTGCAGTACGCAACCCTGGGCGCCTCGGCGGAAGAAGAAATCCTCAGGGATCTGGCTTACGGCACCGGCGGTTCATTCTTCCACAACAGCAATGACCTGGACGAAGGCTTCCGCTACATCGCCGCGGCTCCCGAGTATTGGTATGTTCTCGGTTTCTCGCCGCAGAACCTGAAGCTGGACGGCCGGTTTCATGGCCTCAAGGTGACCATCAAGAACGCGCAGAAACTCACGATCCTGGCGCGCAAGGGATACTATGCGCCCAAGCACGCGGCCGACCCGGCCGAAGAGGCGAAGCAGGAGATCGAAGACGCTCTCTTCTCGCAGGAAGAGCTGCACGACCTGCCCATCGATCTGCGCACGCAGTTCTTCAAGCCCAGCGACCTGGATGCGAAACTGGCGGTCCTGGTTCACGTGGACGTCAAGAAAATGCATTTCCGAAAAGCGGAAGGGCGCAACCAGAACAACCTCACCATCGTTTCCGGCCTGTTCGACCGAAATGGCAGGTTCATCACGGGCAATCAGAAGATTGTCGACATGCATTTGAAGGACGACACCCTGGCCAACAAGCTGGGCTCGGGAATTACCGTGAAGTCGAGCTTCGACGTGAAGCCGGGCAGTTACCTTGTCCGACTGGTGGTTCGCGACGCCGAAGGACAACTGTCCGCGGCTAATGGCGCCATCGAGATTCCCTAAATTGAGAGGTGGAAATATGCAGTCACGCCGCCTGATGCTCTGGATGGGAGCGGTTCTTGTGGTCGTGTTTTCGGCCGCCGTGAAACTGCTGGTTCCCGCGCCCGTGGCTTTCGCGCAGCAGCCGCAGCAGGTATCTGCTCCCGACGCCACCACGCCGCTTATCAAGGCGGAGACGCGCCTGGTCCTGGTCGACACCATCGTTACGGACAAGAAGGGGAACTACCTCAGCGATCTCACGCAACAGGACTTCAAGGTCTGGGAAGACGACAAGGAGCAGCCGATCAAGAGCTTCTCCTCAGAAGCGGGTCAGGGCCCCGGCAGCGCTGACCAGAAGCACTATCTGGTCCTCTTCTTCGACAACTCAACCATGGACATGACCGACCAGGCTCGCGCGCGGGACGCGGCCGCGAAGTTCATTGCCGCGAACGCAGGTCCCAACCGCCTGATGGCGATTGCGGACTTTACCGGCGTCGTCCATATCGCGCAAAACTTCACCGCTGACGCCGATCGTCTCACGAAGGTGGTGGCGCAGGTAAAGTTCTCCTCCGTCAACCCCAATGCCACGGTGCAAGTGGCTTCCCTCGGCATGCCAACTCTGGGCAATGCGGAAGCGGACTTCGGCGCCCGCAGCGTCTTGCTGGCTTTGCGCAGCATGGCGAAGAATCTGGCCAACGTTCCTGGACGCAAGAGCCTGGTGTTTCTCACCTCGGGGTTCCCTATCACTCCCGAAATCCAGTCTGAACTGACGGCCGTCGTGGACAGCTGCAATAAGGCGAACGTCGCGGTGTATCCCATCGATGTCCGCGGCCTTACCGCCGGCGGTCCCGCTTTGGGACCAGGCCCCGGAGCCCGCTTGCACCGTCCTCGACCTGCTCGCGTGTCTCGCGTTGCTCGAGCGAGCCTGACTTACACGGAGGCAAGCACCAAACGCTATCGCGGCGCCCATCTTGTGTTGGTGCAGCACGGGGGCGGCGGTCGCCCCGGCGGTGGCGGCGGTGCGGGCGGTGGCAGTGGCGTCGGTGGTAGCGGAGGTGGACGTCCCGGCGGCGGTGGTGGGGGCACCGGGGCAGGCGGCGGGAAGCCCGCTGGCGGCGGAACGGGCAACCCCGGTGGCGGCGGGAGTCGGGGCGGTACCGGCGGTGGTCGCCCCACGAGCGGTGGGAATCCGGGATTGGCTCGCACTCCATACTTCAACAATCCGTACAACCAGCCTCGGCTGATCATCCCGCAATTTCCGCCGAGCGCTTCCACCAATCAGCAGATCCTCTACCAGCTTGCCGATGGCACGGGTGGTTTCGTCATCCTCAACAGCAATGATCTGCTGGCGGGCATGGAGAAGATTGCCAGGGAACAGACCCAGTACTACATCCTCGGCTACACGCCCTCGGTTTCAGCCGAAGGCAGTTGCCACGCGTTGAAGGTGAAGGTCGACCGCGGCGGAACCGTCGTGCGTTCGCGCAGCGGTTACTGCAACGTGCGGCCCACGGATCTGCTGGCCGGCAAGCCGATCGAGAAAGATCTGGAAACTCGCGCCAACACAGCACAAGCCGGGAATGTGGCGGCCTCCATGGCGCTTCCGTATTTCTACACGTCGCCTAATACTGCGCGCGTCAACCTGGCGATGGAAATCTCTTCCGGCTCGATCAAGTTTGAAAAGGAAAAAGGCAAGCAGCACGCTGAAATCAACGTGCTCGGCATCGCCTACAAGCCCGATGGCTCCGTGGGGGCGCGCTTCAGCGATACGGTGAATCTTGACCTTGACGGCAAGAAGGAAGTGCAGGAATTCCAGAAAGAGCCGTTCCACTACGAGAACCAGTTCGACGTGGCCTCCGGCCAGTACACGCTCAAAGTCGTCTTCCGTTCGAGCGGCGAAAGTTTCGGCAAGCTCGAGGCTCCGTTGGCGGTCGATCCCTATGACGGCAAACAGTTCAGCCTCAGCGGAGTTGCCCTCAGTCGCGATGTCCGTCGCGTCACCGACATGGCCACTGGTCTCGACGATGTCCTGCTGGCCGATCGTACGCCACTGGTCGTGCAGGGCATGCAGATCGTCCCGACCGGTGGGACCCATTTCAACAAGACCGACAACGCGGTCATTTACGTCGAGATCTACGAGCCCCTGATGGCCAGTTCCAACGCGAATCCGGTCAAAGTTGGGCTGGCGTATATCGTGGTGGACCGGAAGAGCGGTGAGAAGAGGGTAGATGACTCCGGCCTCATCAACCTGGAATCGTCGGCGAAGGCCGGTAATCCGGTGATCCCCCTGGGCCTCAGGATTCCGATGGAAAAACTGCCCCCGGGGTCCTATCGCGCGGAGATCAAGGCCATGGATTCCGCGGGGAATACCACGAAGCAGCGCAGCGCGGAATTCGACGTGGAGTAGTGAATTGCGGCGCGGACGCTCTCGTCCGCGAGCGGCAGGCTGAAGTCCTCAACTCGAGGGGCAGCCCCGCCCGTCGATCCCTCTCAACTCCTACCGAGGCCGCGTCGTGGCCCCGATGCCCGCTGTTTTCTTCGGACACGGAACCCCATGAATGAACGCGGTCTGCGGAATCCTTGCGCCGAGCGCCGGGCCGCGGTGGGCGCCACTCTGCCGCGTCCCAAGGCCATTCTGTGGGTCTCGGCGCACTGCTGTGTTTTGGCGGGCGCGGGTCCGTGGTCCAGTCCCCCATCCACACTTGCATCCGTGGTACAAAGTACGACGGATTCCGCGTGGACTGCGAAGCCTTCGTGTCCTTCGCGATAGATCTTTGCGCCCGTTTGCGGGTAGACGCTTTTCTGCCCCTTTGTCTGAAGAGACCAACCCAGGTGAACGCATGAACAAACGCACCCCCAGTCAGAGCCGGATGCCGCAAAAACACGGCTATCAACTTGGCGCTGTCCTAGCACTTCTGCTGACTCTCACCGCAAGTCCATCGTCGGCCCAGGAGGCCAGACTCGCTTCCGGGAAACGGGTCCAACTCGAGGATACGATCTCGAAATTCATGGCGGCCAACCGCGTTCCTGGACTGTCAGCTGCGGTTGTGTTGGGCGGAGAACAGGCCTGGTCCGAGGGTTTCGGCGTGGCGGACCTCGAGAACAACGTCCCCGTCACTCCCCAAACCCTCTTCCGCCTGGCCTCCGTCTCGAAGACCGTCACCGCCACGGCTGCGATGCACCTCTGGGAGCAAGGCAAGCTCGACCTCGACGCCCCCGTCCAGAAATACTGTCCCGCCTTCCCGCAAAAAGAGTGGCCCATCAGCACGCGCCAGCTTCTGGGGCACTTGGGCGGCATCCGTCATTACCGTTCAGACTCCGAAGGGGATGTCGAGGTCAACAACACCAGGCACTTCGACAACCCCATCGCGGGCGGGCTTAATTTCTTCGCCAACGACCCATTGGTCGCCAAGCCGGGCACGAAGTTCCACTACTCCACGCAAGGATTCACGCTGATCGGATGTGCCATCGAAGGCGCCGCGGCGGAAAACTATATCGACTACGTGCGTCAAAACGTCTTTCAGCCCGCCAACATGCCGCACACCCAGTGGGACGACCGCTACGCCCTGATTCCTCATCGCACGCGCTTCTACTCGAAATCAAAGTCGGGCGCCGTTGTGAACGCCGATTTTCTGGATGCAAGCTACAAGATCCCCGGCGGTGGTTGGCTGTCCTCGGCCGACGACATGGCCAATTTCGAGGTTGCGATTCTGGCCGACCGCCTTATTAAGCGCGCCACCCGCAACGCGATGTGGACGCCGCAACAGCCTTCCACGCCCCAAGTCGGCGAGGATGGACACAGCAGCTACGCGTTAGGCTGGGGTACCGGCAACTCGGCCGGCGTTCCCGACGTCGGCCACGGTGGCGGCCAGCAGGGAACCAGCACCTTCATCATGCTGGCTCCCGAACAACGTGCAGGGGTAGTCGTTCTGATCAACATGGACGGAGTGGATGCCTCGGCGCTCGCCACGGACTTGATGAAGATTCTGGTCGGCGCGACGGAAAAGGGGAAACAGGGAAGTACGACCGGGATGGGTAGCGCGTTTCGAGATCAGGATCCGACCGGAATTTTCTAAAGTTGTATCGCTATCCTGCCTGCTATGTTCTCCGTCCCGAAACCCGAGCGCGTCCCGCCCGATGCAACCGCCGTTGCAAGAAGAGTCGCGATCCGCAGACACCCGTGCAGAAGGGCCGCACGACTCGACCGCCCGGCTCCCTCGCCCCGTGCAGGCAGAAATGGAGCGAACACGACCGAGATGAATTCAGCACGAAGATGCGGGGTTTATACGCGCGAGCGATTCAGCGTCTTCGTGAAGATGGATTGTGGAGAGAGATGGACGAGAAAGAGCGTGCTTTTATGCGGGCCGGCCCTACAGAAGTTTCTTTGCAGGCGCGATGCGGACTGGCTTCTTCAGGAAAAGGTGACTCTTCATGTGGCCGACGCCATCGCGAGACACCTGAGGGGAGAGCCGGCCATATCCGTGCGTCCCCAAGGCCTACGCCGCAGAGCTGACAACTTTCTGTCTCGACGTCAGGGGCGCCAGGATGCTTTCTTCGCCCCCGGCGCCTGTCATTTGCACAACGACCACCAAGCCGTTCCGATCCAGCGTCACCTGCATGTTCCGGGAGCAATCTCCGCACAACCAGAAATACTCCACGTCCCGCGGAGTGCTGCTGGACCGGGACCCCCCACTCGAGATTGCCGCATCGATCAAGTAAATCTTTCCGCTGCGGAAATAGTGAAATGGGATAGTACACCCCGGGTTCGCGCACTTTGCTGTCATGACGACTCCCTGTTCGGGATCTCCCCACCAGGCTGCGGGCCGTTCTTGCTTGCGCGGAAAACCATACCGGTCACACACACGGATCACGATCTCTATGAGTCGCGTTGTCCCGGCTTTCCTCAACTCTTTCCTGCGCAGGCAATTCCGGCATTTCTTCCATCGCTTTGAGTCTCTCGATCTCGGACCATCTCGGTCAGGCTGCCAGGCAGTTGCGGATTTTCGCCATGACGTCTGCGTGCTCCCACTTGCAAACGGCCGTTTGCGCGGTCAAATCCGTGCTTTCTTTCCGCGTGTGCATCAGAAAACGGAACGCATTCGGCTGTCTCGCGACCAGTTCGTCAAACAGCGCATGAGCGTCCACGTTCGCGAGATGTTCATCCACCAAGAGCAGATCAAACTGCAGCTTTTCCGACAGCGCCAGTGCCTCCTGCCCGCTCCACGCGGTTGCCGTGCTGTAGCCCTCGCCCTCGAGCAGGCGCTCCAATTCGATCAGTACATCTTCGTCGTCATCCACAATCAGAATTTTGATAGGATCTCTGGCCATATCGACCTCCGATCGGTTGCGGAACCGTGTTTGCGAGCGATCCCTGGTGCCTTCGGCAAGGCAAAAGCGGACTCGCCCCTCCGGTGAAGCGGGTGAACGGTATAAGAGAGCGCGTGACACGTTGTGGGGATCCGAGTGGTCCCATCTTCGGGTGTGAACTCACGGGCGTCTGTGACGATGGTCACAACGGCACCGAAATACTGGACGATGCCGCAAAAGAACCTGGCTGCGAGACCGCGTCGTGCCGATATATTGTCAAGCGCTCGCACTGCGCACCTCCAACTCGGCGTGCGGAGAGAGAGGGAGGCTCTGCCATGAGACCAGATCACGATAATGACCTGACCCCCGTTGCGTATGGCAGCATGAGTCTGGAGCAAATCCAGGAAGGTGTCAGTGCGGAGGCGGTCAGCTATGCGGCTGGACTGCTCGTTGAGGCGATCCGCAATTACGATTCGAAGTCTTTCAGTTCTGCCCATCAGAAGCTCACCCTCACGGAAGCACAAATGATCGCGGCCAATCTCATCGCCAACGCATCTGCTCATCTCGACGACAAGACCATGGAGGAGCAAGTCGCGCGGGTACGCAAGGCGATTCGGGAAGTGAGGCCGTAAGGGGGAGGAAGGAAAGTTCGGATCCGAAAATTGCCACGAGTTCCTGGTCTATCATCCGTACATAGTTGGTGTCCTCCTTCGACCTGCGTGTATTAGGCGCCGAATCTGGCCCGTTGGGGCAGCACCCAGGCGGAACCCATCAGGCGGTCGATGCGTTTTGCCCGACAGGGTCCAGCAAGAGACCTTGGAGGGTCCCCAGCAACCGTTTTGGCAGTTCTTCTTTCGGAATGTAGGCATCCACTCGTTCGAGAACGGACCAATCGTCGTCAACCGCCGAGGCAGAGATGAGGACGATTGGGAGTTTTGGGTACATGTGGCGCACTTCCAGTGCGACCTCCTCGGCGTTCATTTCGGGCATCGAGTAGTCCAGGAGCAGCACATCGACCGGGTAGGCTTGTAGAGCCCTGAGACCGTCCGGGCCATTCAACGCGGTCAGCACGCAGTAGCCGTGGCTTTCGAGGTGCTGGCGGCAGAAGTGCAGAATCGCTTCGTGATCGTCGACACAGAGCACTACGTGGGTACCGGGGGAGGCCGCGGAGCGCGGCACGCGAGAGGCCGCGTTCCGGATCGTATGCGGGTGTTCGATTGACCGGAGGTGAGGAACGAGGTTCGGTTCCCCCTCCTCCTCCCAGATCACTGCGAAGTGCAGGGCGCATAGACCGCACAGCCAGAAGGTGCGCTCGGGCCGAGAATTCCGGCTCCCAAAGACGAAGAGTTCCCCCTCGTCCCCGTATCTAAAGCTCTGCGCACAGGAAGGATTTGCGCACTGACGCAACATCCGTCACATCCTTGCTACTGACTCACATTCTTCGGCGTCAAGCTAAGGAGCCCCCTTGCAGAATCGACGCAACCGTGGACCTGAGTATTGCGTGCGCCTCCGCACTCCTTGTTGCTTTTCTTGCCTGCGCCCCCGCGGCTAAGTTAAAGGCCGCAGAATGTGAGAGTCGAATACTGCGACCCTAGTCTACGGAGGCATACATTATCAACAGGTTCTTAACCGGAGATATCACGTGATATCTAGAGATATCATAAGAGAGCTTGAAGATCCCGTGGGATGTCGCTGAAGGGCGGGGTGTTACCCGCTGCCGCGGCCAGTGCCGAAAAGGTTGCAGGATCTTCAGGGATGCTGTCCTAGTACTTGGGGAAGTTTCGCGGCGGCGCGTACATCCGCGTCTTCTCCTGGTTCGCAATGCGACTCAGCACCGCGAACAGGACAAATCCGCTGACGGTGCGGCGTTCTCGCTTTGCTGCCGCGCGAATCTTGTCGGCCTCTTCCTTGCTACAGCGGATCAGTAGGGCGGTGCGCTCTCCAGCCATACGCGAACTGTGCTTGCCGTTTAAAGGCTCAGACATGCCTCATCATGCGAAACTATGTCCTCTCGGTCAACAGGAATCGTCACAACCCGACCGTCCGGGACGCGTCGGGGCAGCTATCGGGTCCCGCGCGTGGTTGACGGGCGTTTTTTGTTGTCCACGCCTTCGATTCCTGCCCTGGGCTCGAACATGATCAGCACGTTCTTGGTATGGTCCTCTTTCGGAATCAGGCTCAGGTGAATATCGAAACGGGCGCGCAATTTCCCTCCCAGCGCCTGATTTTGCACGACGATGGGCCGCTGCTTTGAAAGCACGCCACGGTGGCGCCGGATGAGCAGGCGTCGGATGGCCGGCGGCAGCGGGAGTTGCTCCCAGTGCAGCGCGATCGGGGGCTTGCGTCGGAAGCCGAAGAGGCGAAGGGCCATGGTATTCCAGAACTCGATGCGCATATCCTCATGACGAGCATTACGGGCAGCCGAATTTTCTCCAGGGTTCGCAGGTACACATCGTTAATCTGGTCGAGATCCTGGCCGCGCACTTCCAGTTCGTCGTTCAATGACTTCAGTTCCTCGTTGGTGGATTCCAGTTCCTCGTTGGTGGATTGCAGTTCTTCGTTGATGGTTTCGAGCTCTTCGTTGGCAGACTGCAACTCCTCGCCGGTTGACTCCAGCTCTGGGACCGTGGTCTGGAGTTTGTCCTGGGCGCTGACATCGTCACAACAGACATACGTCCCCGTGCGCTGGCCAGGTTCGTCGAGCATGGGACGGATGGAAATTTCCAGAAAGCGGTCCTCCATGCCCACCCGAATGCGACCTTCGAAACGGGCCGACTCGTTGTTGAGGCGGCTGGCCTGCACATGCCAACCAAGTTCCGGGGTACGCACCAGCAGGTCGGTGTCCTCCAGTCGCTTGCCGACCAGGTTGGTGGCCGGAAGGCCGTAAAGTACAAGGGGCGGACGAGTTGTTCTGCACGATGACGTCCTCCACGTCCAGGTGGAACTGGACCGGGACTGGGCGTCAGAAACAAGCTGACGTCGAGCCCAGCGGCTTGCAGGTCTCCAATGGCGGCACCTCGGTCGATGGCCTGGTTCGAACTTCCGCAAATCTCGAGAATGCACGCCTTTCTCACCCGCCAGCACGGCGAGAACGAAGTGTGGGAGATCGTGAAGAACCGCCCACGCGATCACTAACGGTTGACCTGCGACGGGCCGGTATCCAAGAGCCCGCTGGCCGATCTTGGTGAGCGGGCTTTGTCTGAGGATAGAGGATAGAAAAATGATGAGGAATGGTCAGAAAGAGCTGCCGTGGGGGCGGGAGAGACCGGCGACGTCACCCGCCGCAAGGCCCGTGGGAGCTCCTCGCCCCCTCACTTCGTCGGCGGGACTTGGAAGATTATGCCGCGATCCGAATTTGCGTTCTTGGTGGCCGCTACATCCAGGTCAGCAAGGGGGACTTTCCTCGAATCCTGTTCCGTGTAGATCCAGAGCGTTTGTCCCACGATCGCGTAGTTCCGCGCCTCCGTCCGATGCCCGTCGTGAAAGACAAGCACTGTCACTGGAGTCCGGTCGTCCAGCTCCGGCACGACTACGGGTGCAACGGGCGGCGCCGGAGCGGCGGCCGCGGACTTCTTCTTCGACATAGGCGGCCGCTTGGCTGACGATTTTTCCACCGGTGCGCGATCCTCCTGCAGCTGTTCCACCACCGAATTCAGATAGGCGACCTGGCGCTTCAACCGGTCGATCTCGGCGCGGAGTTGTTCCACCTCCGCCGTCAGGCCCGCGTCGTCGGGCGCCGCGCTTACGGCCGGCGCCTCCGCCGGCGGAGTCGCAGCCGGGGTCTCCGGTGCGTCCTGAGCCGAGCCCCACGCGGCCATTCCCACTACCGCCACCAGCAAAAAAATCCGCCAAAGACGATTCATTCCAAACATGATAACCATCCGTTCAGGCCTTTGGTTGGGTATATATGCCTCCCGGCCGTGCTTGGGACTCTATTTCTACCTAACCTCGAGGTCAAGGCGGAATGGCCCATCTGGGCTGAGGTCGGGGGGAAACAGGACCTCAGCTCGCTTTCCCCTTTCTCGGAGTTTCATCCCCAAGAGGGTAGGGAAGAGTCTACCCCCGGCGACCAGCCTGCTCCGACCCGACCCGCTTGGCGTTTGGGGCGACCTGTGTTTCCGGGACGCAAGTCCTTGCAATCTTGCACGGGATGGGCCGCGCGCCGCCGGTTCGTCCCCGACCCCGTTCCGCTGATTTTGCTCGCAGCCTCGCAACTCTGCTTCAACCGAAAATACGCTGGAGCCGGGCCCTGGCGCGCACCGATCGATAAGTCATTTACAAAATCGATTTGGCGCGATGATCTTCGACGCATGCAGGCGGGTTCAGAAGTTCCTGGAAAAGCCCAGCTGAAAACCGTGGTGCGGACTGCCGGCCGCCTGTCCGGTAACCACTCCGAAGTCGAGGGTCAGGTCGTGGCGGATTTCGTAGTTTCCGCCGATTTGTTGCTGCGACTCGCCTCGGCCCAGGGCAAGGTTCCCCGTATATCCGCCGTAGACCTCGATTCCGAGATCGAGTTTCTGAGTGAATTGCCGCGTCACGGAAGCGCCGCCTGTGAAGATCGTCCCGCGCGTCTTGATGCCCACCGCGCCCGTCAGCGTGTTGCCCGCGAAGGTGGCACCGGCGTTCAGGCGGAGCACGTTCTTGGAGGAGAGTGTCTTCTGGAAGACGCTATTCAGGTAGTAGTCGATCAGGCCGGAACCGAGCTGCGCTTTTTCACTTCCGGTGGGAGGCTCAATGTTCAGGCTGGCCGTGATCCCAGGCAATCGAGATCCGGTCCGCTCTTTGCGAAAGTTGTACTTGATCGAGAAGTCGGCGTCGCCCAGGCCGAACGGGTTGCCGAGCCCGGAGCCGCGCGCATTGAAGATCGTGAGCAGCGGAAAGTCCATGCCGACCTCGCCAGCGCGGAACAGACCGTAGCTGAACTTGATGGTCTGAGTATCCTGGCGAAGATTCGGGTAGGACGAGCGCCGCAGTAGATCGTATTCGTTGTTGGTCTCCAGGTGCCAGCGACGATAGGCGACGACGTCAGCATCGTCGTTAAAGAACGGTTGCTGAGCGTGGGCGTGCGGCAACGGGGTCAGCCAAGCCACGAAAATGACCGCAAGAAGTCGACGCACTGCTGGGGGATTCCTTGGAGCCTGCCGCAGCCCTGGCCCCGGCACAAGGGAGACGCCGGGCGCCCTTGAAGAAAAAGATTTCGAGCTGCCGGGAGAGTTGTACCAAATCGAAGGCTTGCAGCCAAGGGTTTCCGACGAAAGCGCCTGTTAGGGACTTGCTATCCCCTTGCCATAGGGGCTGCGGCCTTCTTCGGAAATATTTCGCCCATGCGTCGGATCTCGGCGCCCAGACCTTTCAGCTTCTCCTCGATGTTCTCGTACCCACGGTCGATGTGGTAAACGCGGTCGATGATCGTCTCCCCGTCGG
>Ga0137415_10000608_pt1 | contig 35017 bp, 25 predicted proteins | sample CZODoug3_1_1_16f_FD_183082 | JGI IMG/M metagenome (GOLD analysis project Ga0137415, IMG submission 183082) | Vadose zone soil fungal communities from Angelo Coast Range Reserve, California, USA - CZODoug3_1_1_16fungal (Hybrid Assembly) | ecosystem: Environmental > Terrestrial > Soil > Vadose...
GCCGAGGAGGGAGGCGCCGCCGGGTAACTCCGTCGGATTCCGGCCGCGGAAAATGCCGCGAAATCACGTCCGAGATGCGCGGAAAGTAGGGTCAAAGCATGCCACACAAAACCTTTGTCCTGGTTCACGGTGCCTGGCACGGTGCATGGTCCTATGAGCGAGTGGCGCAGAGATTGCTAGGGGCGGGTCACAGAGTCTATGTCCCGACGTTGACTGGGCTGTCCGAACGCTCACATCTGTATCGCCCGGATATCAACCTGACGACCCACGTGTTGGATGTCACCAACTTGATTCGCTGGCTCGATCTGCACGAGATCACGTGCCAGGGCTGTCACGAGCAAGTACCGCGCCGACTTCCACGATCCAGTGTGTGGGCTGCAATATCGGCTGCTCACCGTTTGTTACCCGTTCCATTAGATGTAGTCTGAGCCGAGCTCATAATGCCGGGGACTCTTCGGCAGGTGCATTCTTTGGTATTCGGCCCCAGTAAGGTTTAATCCGCGCACCGCGCTTGCCTCCGATGACGGTCGCCCGCTGATGTCGCTCTTCGGAGATAAAACTTCAGGAGATTTCTTCGAGCCCCGCCCGCTTTTGCCAGTTAAGTCGTTGAAATTGGTATAATTTGCGGTCGGCCAGCAATGATCGGCTGGCTTGACCATGCGCATGCCATGCGCATAGGCTAGCAAGCGGAGAGGAATGAACATGAAGCTTGGCTACAACGTCGATGCCCGCAAGCGAGCTGTCAATCTGACGCTCAATGAGGATCTCCTCGCCCACGTCCGCGAGGTCACCGAGAACTTGTCGAGTGTTGTCGAATCGCTGCTCGCAGAATACCTCGGCAAGGAAAGGCAGCGCCGAGCCGCCCAAGCCAAGATCGTCGAGTCCACTGTCGCGTTGTGGAATCAGTTCGGCGACGAGAACGGTTCCTTTGCGGACGATCATTCCACCCTTTGATGGCTCAGTTCGACGTCCATCGCAATCCGGGACGGCACCGCGACAGCATCCCGTTCGTCGTAATTGTGCAGTCGACCCTCTATGACGATTACCGTCGCCGGGTCGTGGTGCCGCTGGCCAATAAATCGTCGCTCGGAAAGGTTACCAACCCGCGGTTCAATCCAACTTTCCGAATCAAAGGCCAGTGGGTTGTCCTGCATCCGCTCGAAATCGTTTCTATCGCCAAAGAGAATCTCGGAGAGCTGGTGGCATCGCTGAAGGAAGAGGGTGATAAAATCATCGCCGCCCTTGATGAGCTGTTGACTCGCTGGCACTAACCAGCCGGTGAGTCGAGGTCCGGATAGTTCCACATCAGTAGTACAACAGGCAGCCCGGGATTGATTTCTCGTCGACTGCCGTTCTGTCCAGAAACAGAATCGATGCCGCTCATGCAGCTGCGCGGTGGTGGTAGTTGAGCATTCCGCCGAGACGCTGGCTCCGATGCGCCGGCTGAGATTGGGCGTCGATGGGGGCGGGGCGCAGGAGTTGGTTTGCGAGGATGATTGCGTTCGGAGTGAGTCGGCGACATTGCGCGCAATGTAGGACTGCGCAGCCCGACTCGTCAAGCTGCGTGCGCGGGGCCTTAGTAGGAGTTATTTCCAACAAGTAACGATCGAGCAACCGGCCAACATTCTTGACTTCGATGGCCGATTTCTCCAAGCGCTTGGCCCAGACTTTGTGAGCTGCGGGCGGAGAGCCATTGACGGTCCCTGCTACCGGCCGCGGCGGAACATCCCCGCCATGCCGTAAATCGGTCACCACCGCTTGGAAATGCCGCAGATGATCGAGAAGTTGGGATAAATGACATCACCATGCTGGTAAATCCCAGTCGCGGCTGTCTGCTCTTGGTCCGCAACGCTCTGGAGACGATTGCGATAGACCGCGACCGGCACAGACAATGCGAGCGACCATCGGCCGAGCGGTACGGACACGCTGGGTTCCGCCGACACGATGTAGCCCGGCCGCCGAAAGCCTTCGCTCGTGCCGACCAGGTCGCGCACGGGAACTCCTTCGAGCCGGGCGCCAAGACTGAAGTTCATGCCGTGCGCGGCTGGTGGACGGTACTCGACTCCCAGTCTGGCCAGATAGGAGTCGGCGATGGAGATCACGGCCTCGTAGGGATTTGGAAGGTTAGTAAGCACCCCGTTTGTGCCTCGAGGCGTGATGGTGTAGGAGGCCTCCAAGTAAGACCTCGAGTGATCCGATATCTGCGCGAAGCCTGTGAGCTTCAGAAGTAAGCCCCATCCACCGCTGCCGGGCTGAATCGACGTGTCCACAGGCTGCTGTCGCGCCACGAGACGCCCCGAGGCATTGTCATACGTTTCGAAGACATCCTTTGCCGCATCGTTGCCTGTCGGCATCACAACGCCGAAGCCGATCTGCGCATTCCAGCCGAGCTGTGGATCAGGAGCGCGAAGCCATTCATCGATGGTCAAGCGCAGATCGCGCAGTCCCGCGGTCTCGGTGGTGAAACGGTCAAGTATCGTGCCGCCGGAGTTGCGCACGACTTGGGAGCGACCCATAACTTCCAGAGGTAGCGTGACCGTCATCCGGAATCGTGAGGTGAAGTTGTAAGCGATGCCGACGTCGTAGAGGTTGATGCTGTTGATTGTCTGGCTATGCTCCCGCTCCCGGTATTTCTGCTCCACGTCACCCACGAAGTGATGATCAGCGCGGAACCAGCGATAACCCAGTGAGACCTGCAGCTTCGGCGGTGTGACCAATTTCCGCTCCGGCGCATCCGCCGCAACCACGGTCAGACAACCGAACAGGGCGGGCGCCAATGTCGCGCACGCGATAACGCGCATGAGACTCTTCCTTTGTAATTTGGATCGCAGCCGCAAGGAGTATTGGACGCGGTTGACTGTTCGGCCAATGCGCCAACGTACGCAGTACGTAGGAGCTATTGCCAGATCGGTTGCCAGGGCCGACGCTCACCGGAGCGGCTTACGCAGGGCCATTCTCATGTCAGAGTCGAGGTGCGGCGCTAAAAAGAGATCGAACTACCATCATGGCGACCTGCACGCCGCTCTGATAAAAGCTGCCGATGACATCATCGCCGAGGGGGGCATTGAGGCTTTCTCGCTGCGAGCATCTGCTAAGCGCGCAGGCGTGTCTCCGGGGGCTCCGGCGCATCATTTCGGGAATGCGAAAGGACTCCTCACCGAAGTTGCTCTTTTATCGTTTGAACGGCTTGGCCGATACATCGAGGAAGTCGGACACTCGGACGATGTCGCTGCTTACCTACGAGCACTGAGTCTCGCTTTTGTCACTTTCGCTCTTGACCATCCCGGACACTTCCGGCTGATGTTTCGGATCGATCTCGTGAACGGAAATGATCCCCGCTATCCTGAGATCAGCATGAAGCTCGGGATGCGGCTCGGTCTTGCAGTTGCCGCCTATCGCGGCAAATCCGATGTGAACTCGAACCGGTCTGACGATGCTGTCGACATCTTCTGTGGCATGTCAACGTTGCACGGGCTCGCTCACCTGGTGCTCGAAGAGAAGGCGACCGCTTTCTTTCGAAGCGCGACTTCCCGAGAGTTCCTGATGGAAGATCTGCCCAAGGTACTCGCGCGAATGTACCCGGATCACAGGAGGCAATCTCAGGGGAGAAACCCAAGCTCGGACAACTCCTGACTGCTAGTCTCCGCGCATAGAAATCGGGTGGGCACGGCTCCGCGTGTCTGCCGCTGCCAAGTACGCATTGCCTGCGTCATCCGCTGCAAAATTAGCAGATACGCTGACTGTATCCGGCGGAATTGTCAGTTCGCCGGTGCGCGGGTTGAATGGGTCGGGGGCTTCCAGCCAGCTCCCAACCCTGCGCGCAGCAGCGAACGCAGACCAGGCGACCGTGCCGAGCAGTGATTCGTCATCATCATAGAGCCGCGCTCGGGAGCCTTCGACGATGTTTGCATCTACCTGATAAGAGGACAGTGCGGTCAACAGTGCGAGTCTTCCCACCGCCTTGCTTCCCTCCTCGAGCGACCGCAATTCACGCTCTACCCAACTGCGATTCATGCCCATGTGCTCTCCGTCCCAGTGGTCAATGCGTTCGCTGACGAGCTGCCGGACGTCGGCTGGAACCACGCGATCACCTAGTTCTTCTACAATAGCTTCCAGCCGTGCAAACGCGGCTGCAACGAATGGGTTCGACTGCGCCCATGGAAAAGAAGATGAGGGCGATACGTAAGGCACCAACTCGAGCGAGCGGCCCGGAATCGGTGACATGTTGACGAGGCGCCTGGCAAAGGCATGTTCCGCAAACTTTCCCATCAGTCCCCTGGCCCAATACAGAGGTCGCGGCAAGCTCAGCGCTGAGCGGTCGAGAAATACGTCGACGACCCGATTGATAAAATGAAACGCAACAGCCGTGCCGATGATCTGAGCGGCACTCTCAACGGTGAAGGGCTGCGTCACCTCGTCCTGATCTAATGGCGATCGGGTTTTCCAGGCCCAGTTCGCCAGCGACCTGAGCAGGGGATCGTTAATATTCTCCGGCTGCGCTGTGACGAGGGCGATTGCCGTATCGTGCTGCAGACCTCCACGCAACATCAGCGAATGCGCATCCACGCAATACGTGCAGGTATTCGACATTGATACCGCTGTGGCAACCACCTCTTTCGGGATCCGGGGAACCGGACCTACGAGTAATGTCTCGCGCACGACACTCCAGACGCCTGCCAGCAGGCGCGGGGCCGGTGAGAAGACCGTGAGCGGTGGCAGAACCTGGAAGTCCGTAGCGACCTGCGCATACACGGCGGCAACCAGACCTGTCGCCAATGCAGGGCGTACGGGTCGAATGTATTTCACGTTCCGGGCGCCGCTTTCGATCACCCATTGTTTGATCTGATCTGTGAAAGGTTTCCTGTTCCGTTTCATCGCGCCCGCTCCCGCTCGTTGTGAGATTTCACGAGATGGGTAGCTATGGCCAATCTTGTGGGAGACGTCAATCAGCCAGACTAACTATAGGGAACACGGGTTGTTTCGCGTATCAATCCATCGATAGCCAGGTGACGGCGCACATTGATGCATGTGAAACGGAATCAGCCCGCGGCGATTTTATGGCTTGTTGCCATCGCGACGGTGACGAGTGCGGCGTGGGCCGCATGGTATCTCACCATCGGCATGGACGATGTCGTGCGGCTCCGATATGTCGATCGGTACTTTGGGGCGTCGGCCACCAGGACGGTGGACGGACGCTTCATTCCAGCAAAGGAACTAGGAAATTCGGACTATTGCGGACACTGCCACACCGATATATTTCATCAATGGGACGCCTCGACACATCACTTCTCTTCCTTCAATGATCCTTATTACCGTCGTGTTGCGTTGGATGTCGCCGCACGGCGCGGCCCGGAGGCGCTCAAGTTCTGCGCCGGGTGCCACGACCCGCTGCCGTTGCTGAGCGGCGAGATGCCGCTCGACAATCTGGAAACGTGGTCGGGAAATGCCGGCATTACCTGCCTGTCCTGCCACCGGATCGTGGAGTTGCACGGCCGCGGTAACGGTGGTTATTCCGTTTCGCCTCCAACATTGCACCCCTTTGCGCTGACAGATCGGCCTTTCATGCAACAGGCCCACAAGCTGCTCGTCAAGCTCACGCCATTCCTGCACAAAAAGGTCCTGCTGAAGCCATTCTATTCGTCTTCCGAATATTGCGTCGGCTGTCATACCGTACGTATGCCGGGCGCGATCAACGGTGCAGCGGCGCTGGTCGTTCAGGATGAGTCCAGCCATGGCGAACAGGGTGTTCCGGCCGGCCATGCGCCAGCGCAGACGGGCACCTGCCAGGGTTGTCACATGCCATTGGTGAGGTCGGACGACCCGGCAGCGCACGACGGTTTTATACACAGCCACCGATTCGTTGGCGGCAATACCGCCATTCCAACTCTGAATCGCGACACGAATCAGTTGCAGGCTGCGATTTCCATGCTTGAAAACGGGATCGTCAAGATCGCCATCGAGGGTGTGACAGTCAGTGACGGCTGCGACAAGCACGACGCCCGGCGGTGCGAGCGTCATGCCGAGCTGGCAATCCGAATCTCCAACCCAGGCGTCGGGCATGCCTTTCCCGGTGGCACGGCTGATTCAAATGAGGCGTGGGTTCAGATTGGAGTGCGTGATGCGCTTGAAGCAACGCTGTTTACGAGCGGCACTGCGACCGCTGGCCAAGAGCTGCCGCCTGGAACTTACACGTTGGCAGCTCGCTACGTTGACCGGCACGGCGTACGCACTAATAGGCGCACAACGTCAACAGAGGCTGTCTCACTCGAGGCCACCACCGTGCTGGAACCGAAGGAAGAAAGGGTCCTCCACTACAATTTCCCTGTGCCGGCCGGTACGTCGTTTCCGCTCGCCATAGAAGCTCGGCTGAACTGGCGGAAGTTCTCGCCCGGCTTCTCGGAATGGGTCTTTGAGGGGCGAGCGGTCGAGCCACCGCCTGTCACGTTGCTGGGCCGGGCCGAAGCGAGCTTTCCGCAATCCGCGGTTCATCAGGAGTCAGACCATGTCACCCCGATCACTGCTGTCGTTGATTCTGCTGTCAGCCCCGGCTTACGGCGGTAATTGGAACGTTCCTGTAGAGGCGCGCAATTTGCAAAATCCGGTTACCGTGACTGCCGGGACGAGACAGCAGGCAAGCAAGCTGTTCACTTCACACTGTCAGCAGTGTCATGGGCCGTTGGGAGCCGGCGACGGCGAGTCGCAGAAAGTCTCGTACGACTTGCGCGGAATCGTCGTCAAGCTCACCGATGGTGAGTTGTATTGGAAAATAACGCACGGCGTGGGCAAGATGCCGTCGTTCGCCGGGGCGCTGACCGACGAGGAGCGTTGGCTCGTCATAAATCATCTGCGTAGCCTCGTCGCTGCCAAGAGCGGCTTCACACACAAAAGCCAGAATTGACATGCAGGGCGCTTCTGCCGCCCGGTGACCGGCAGAAGCGCCCCGGTTTTCTACCATCGCTTGGAAATGCTGGAAATGATCGAAAAATCGGCGAAGGCGGCATCGCCATGTTGGTATACGCCGGTGGCTGCAGTCTGCTCCTTGTCGGACACGCTCTGCAGGCGGTTTCGATATACGGCAACCGGCGTAAACAGATTCAGGGACCAGCTTCCGAACTGTGCGGACAATCCCGGCTCGATCGACATGGCATAGCCGGGTCTGCGAAATCCCTCGCTGGAGCCGACGAGGTCGTGCACCGGCACTCCTTCTATCCGCAAGCCCAGGCTTGCACTCACCCCGTCGAGTGGCAGGACATTGAAGTTGACGCCCGCGCGGGACATGTACGAGTCCGCCACGGATATCGTGGCTTCGAATGGGTTCGAGCGGTTTGTCGGCACACCGTTAGTGTTCTTCGGGGTGATCGAGTAGAACCCTTCTGCGTAGGCCTGCAGCCGCGACGTGAGCTTGACAAAGCCGTAGAACTCGATGGGAATTCCCCAACCGCCGATTCCGAGTTGGATGGACTCATCTACCGGCTGGTCGCGCGCGTATATGCGTCGAGTCGCGCTGTCGTAGACTTCGAACACGTCTTTAACACGGGGGTTGCCGGTTGGAGCGGAAAACCCCGCCCCGACGAGCATATTCCAGCGGCGTTTCGTTTTTGGATCGAGAATCCAGATGTCGCCGGTGAGCCGCAGATCCCCTAGTCCGGAGGATTCGGTTGCGAACCGGTCGAGGTTGTTTCCAGCGGTATCGCGGACAACCTGCGAGCGGCTGTGTACTGCAAAGGGAATCGCCAGCGCCAGGCGCAGTCGTTGATTGACTGCGTACGAGATTCCCAGGTCGAGAAAATTCGAATTGTTCTTGACCTGTGTTTGCTGACGCTCGCGGATGGTCTGTTCGACATCGCCAACGTAGTGACGCCCGGACTTGAACCAACGGTATCCGAGCGATGTTTCCAATCCAGAGTCGCTACCCTCCTGATCGGAGAGAGCTCCCGTGTGAGCGTCGGTGATGCCCGCGCCTCGCGCTGCTACGCATCCTTGAGCGAATGCACCATGGGGTGCGGCGATGCTCGCGGCAGCGACCGCGTGCCACAGAATAAACTTCAGCTGTCGATTGAATGAACGGCCGAACATGAGACTCTCCCATTGCGAGATATGATGTGTCCGATGGGAGTCTGGGAACCTGAGGCGCGTGAGAACAATGGGCCGACAGGCGCAGGAACCATGAGCTATTGCAGATCTGAGACTCGCGTTGGACGCTGGGTCGTGCGGCTCATTGCGAGCCACCTTGCTGGGCAACCTGGTGAATGAATCATGATGGCACGCGGCGGGATGAAATGGGCGGCGGTGTTGGCTGCAGGCGCACTGTCCGCGGGTACGGTGCACTCGCAGGCACCGGCAGTGGAGGAGCCGGCGAAGGTGCTCGACGGGCTCGACCTGCAAAACCTGCCCATGCAGGGTGATCCAGCGGCCGACGTCGTCTTAGTGGAGTTTGCAGACTTCGATTGTCCTTATTGCCGTATTTACGCCGGCACGACTCGAATTCAGATAGATGACGAGTACGTGCGTACGGGCAAGATCAGGTACGTGTTCGTGAATTTTCCGCTGGCAGAGCACTCCGGCGCATTGCAGTTGGCGGCCGCAGGAGAATGCGCACGGCGGCAGGGTAAATTCTGGCCGCTGCACGATGAGTTGTTCGTACACCTCGAACCGCGGGCGCACCGGCGTCTGCAGCATGCGGTCGCGAACGTGGGCATCGACGCAGTCAGCTTTGCAGACTGCGTGAAGGACCCGCAGGTGCGATCGATCGTCCAGCACGGGCTGCGGCTAGGCGAACGACTTGGCGTGCAGGGGACCCCCTGGTTCTTCATCGGCCGCGTCAACGAGAATCACTGGACCGACGTAACTCACGTTTTCGGGGCACGCCCGCTGGAGAACTTCCGGTCGATCCTGGAGCCACTGCTTGCGCCCACCCAACAGCCACGGGAATCACCTCGCCCGGGCACGGAGTTGCGCTGAAAGAACTATTGTCACCGTTTGGCCACCCGGACCACAGTTGCTGCGCAGGTGTTCAATCTCAAAACTTCGTCGACGCGCCGCGTGGTGCAGCAGCGGGTATCAGAGCATGGAAATAGCAGTGGTCGGGTTGGGTTGTCGGTACCCGGGTGCCAATTCCCCGGTGGAGTTGTTCGAGAATGTCCTCGCGGGCCGGCGGCAATTCCGGGAGATTCCGGCCGAGCGGTGGCGGCTAGATGACTACTACGATCCGGCCCGTACGGCTCCCGATCGAACTTACAGCAAACAGGCAGCGCTCCTCGAGGGGTTCGATTTCGATCCAGCCGCATTCAAGATTCCGCTGTCTACCTATCTGGCTACCGATGCGGCACAGTGGCTCGCGCTGACGGTCGCCAAGCAGGCGTTGGAGGACTACGGTATCCGTAATCTTCCGCGTGCCACCACGGCGGTCATTCTCGGGAATACTCTGACCGGGGAAACCAGCCGCGCCAACCTCGTTCGTTTCCGCTGGCCCTATGTTCGTCGTGTGTTCTCGGAACTGCTCGACGGCATGGGCGTTTCGTCCGCACAGAAGCTCCCGCTTCTGGAGCGGGTCGAGGCGCGCTACAAACAGCCCTTCGTGCCCGTAAACGAGGACAACCTGGCCGGCAGTCTCGCCAACACGATCGCGGGGAGAATCTGCAACTACTTCGATTTTCTCGGTGGAGGTTTCACGGTTGACGGCGCCTGCTCTTCCTCGCTCCTGGCGGTTCAGGAAGCATGCGCCGGCCTCGACCGGGGACAATTCGATCTCGCACTGGCCGGGGGAGTGGATGTCAGTCTCGATCCGTTCGAGTTGGTTGGGTTCGCGAAAGTCGGGGCACTGAGTGACACGGATATCCGCGTCTATGACCAAAGAGCGAACGGCTTCCTTCCCGGAGAAGGCTGTGGAATCGTAGTGTTGCAACGGCTCGAAGATGCGAAGCAATCCGGGTGCCGGATCTACGCGGTAATCCGGGGAGTGGGATGCTCCTCGGACGGCAAGGGAGGTATCACGGCTCCGAGCGTGGTGGGGCAGTCATTGGCGCTCGACCGCGCCTACACTCATGCGGGATATAACTTTTCGGATGTAGCATTGATGGAAGGACACGGTACCGGAACACCGGTGGGTGACCGTACCGAGCTGCAGACGTTTATCGATGCCCAGCGGCGGCACGGGGCAGAACCGGGACACCGCTGTGGTCTCGGCTCCATCAAGTCAATAATAGGTCATACCAAAGCGGCTGCCGGAGTCGCCGGTTTCCTGAAAGCGACGCTCGCTGCCCACTATGCTGTTCTCCCCCCGACTATGGGGCTGACGGTACCGCACACGCTGTTCGATTCGACGGTGCACCTCTATCCGCTCATCCGCGGACGCCGCTGGCAGTCCGAGAAGCCACGGCGAGCCGCTGTCAGCTCCGCGGGATTCGGGGGAATCAACACACATGTTACGCTCGAAGGAGTTGACGCGCCGCCAGGCACGGTCGAGGCCGGCCCCGATATCGATCTGTTGCTACAGACCTCGCAGGACGCGGATGTTTTCTTCTTCAGCGCTGCCGATGCCGCCGAGTTGAACGAGCGGATTACCCGGTTGGCGAAGACGGCCGCCCGGATTTCACGTGCTGAGCTCGTTGACCTGGCGGCCCACTGCGCGCATCAGACTCGCCCCGACCAGATACGCCTCGCTATCGTCGCCGACACACCGCAGACTCTCTGCGAGCGGCTTGCTGATGCCGGCTCGCGGTTGGAAGATCTGATGGAGCGGCCGGGTAGGGCGGAACGGGCGAAAATCACAGAGGGAGTTTATCTTCATACTCCACGCGGACTGCCGCGAGTTGCGTTCATGTATCCTGGCCAGGGATCCCAGCGGTTGCAGATGGGGCTGCGGTGGCGGGATCGGTTCGAGTTCGTGGCGCGGCACTGGCAGGAGTGCGATGCGGCGGTGGAGTCAGTTCTGCAAGGACGCCTGTCGGATCACGTATTCCGTCAGGAATATTGGTCGCAGCCGGCTAAGCGCTCCGAATGGAGTGTCGCGCTCAGAGATACGCGGGTGGCCCAACCTGCAATCGTTGCAGCATCGATGGCGACGACCGAGGTCCTCGCATATCTTGGAGTAGAGCCGCAGCTCGTCATCGGTCACAGTCTCGGGGAGTATACCGCGTTGTGGTCCGCGGGCGTCTTTCAAAAGCAACAGGCACTGAAGCTTGCAGCAGCGCGCGGCTCTGCCATGGACTGCGCAGGGGACGAGTTGCAGGGCGGCATGCTGAGCGTGGGCGCTACACCCAAGGATGTGCGGCAATTGATTGAAGGTGTTGACGGATATTTGACCATCGCAAATTTCAATGCGCCGCTGCAGACAGTTGTGTCAGGGGAGATGAAGGCTATCCAGGTGCTGGCCGCCATTTGCAGCAGGCGCGGCTATCCCTATACCGTCCTGGATGTGAGTGGATCATTCCATTCGCGGATGATGGAGCCCGCGCGCGCGCGCATGATAGAAGTCCTCGCGCACACCAAGTTTGGCGGGCCCCAGCGGCTGATTGCATCAACTATCACGGGCCGTTTGCTGAACGATACCAGCCCGCTGGCGCAGTTGCTGGCGGAGCAACTCGTCGCGCCCGTCAGGTTTGTGGAGGCGTTTACAGCGGCGCAACGCCAGAGCATCGATGCATTCATTGAGGTCGGCCCTGGTACGGCTCTGTCCGGACTTGCGCGTAAATTGCTCGGCAACGGGTCCGATGCAACGGCACCGCCAGTATTCGCTACTGACGGCGGCAGCGAATTGGAATGGGCCGGGTGGTGCAACTGCATCGCATTTCTGTATTCGCGTGGTGCCCCGATGCAACCGGCGAAATTATTCGAGCGGCGCTTCCACCGCGAGTTCCCGGACCTTTACGCGCCGCAGTTCATCGGGTCGCCCTGCGAGACTCCCGTCCGGCCGCTGGAGTTGGATTCCAAATTCAAGCAAGAGTACGCGGGTAGTCTGGCCGAATCAGTGTTGCAGGTGGAGCAGTCGCCCCCTGCCGTGGGCGCGAGTCCGCCCGCGGCGGCGAGTCTTGGCGCAGCAGCGAACTTCAGCGCAGCGCCGGGCCCGGGCGCAGTGGCCAGTCACTCCAGCCGCAGCGGTCCCGGCATTCTCGACTTTCTCCAACAGTTTGTCGCGCAGCGATTTGGCTATCCACTGGAAATGGTCGGTCCGCATACCCGCCTGGCGCAGGACCTGGGTCTCGACTCGATCAAGTCGGCCGAGGTGGTGGCCGAGGCTCTGGGATATTCCGGTATTCACACGGATCCGAGCGCTTTCACGGTGCTGTCCTTAGGCGATATGGCTGCGGAAATGGCGCGGCAGAGCGAGGGCGGAGCACAATCGGATCTGCCGGAGACGGCGATCGAGGGGCAGCCTTGGATACGAGCATTCGAAATACGGATGCAGCTTCAGGCGCTCACGGGAGAGCCGCGTGCGTTGACCGGCACACACGTGTTGCTGATCGATGCAGACAACAGCCCGATTGCTGCAGCTCTCGTGGAGCAATTCGAAGCGCTGGGACTGACCTGTACGGTTCGCTCCAGCCGTTTCGCGCCTGTACCCGACATGAATGGATCGCTGGCCGGCTGTGTAATCATATGTCCCACCGATGACGAAGAGTCTCCCAGCGAGATCGAAAATTCCGATGTCGAGACTCGGGTGTTGAGTCTGCCGCGCTTTCTTCTCGCGGCAGCCAAGGCATCCATCGGCGCATTGCACCTCGGCCAGTCCAAAGGCGCATTTCTCGCATTCATAACGCGCAGTGACGGTCTTGGCGGGCGTGGAGAATCTCTCGTCGAGTGGCGACAGTCACCCGCCGTTGCGGGTTTCGCAAAAAGCTTCCATCTTGAATACCCGTTCACCGCTACCCGCGTACTCGACTTTGACATCCGCCAGAGCGCGGCGACCGTGGCCGAGCGAGTCCTGGATGAGCTCACCTGCGGAAGCCTGTTCCAGGAGGCGGGCTACACCATGTCTAACCTCAGGTATGTACCGTTGCTGGCACCGGTTCCACGATTGAGTATGGATTTCGTAGCCCGTCATTCGACGGATGCCGACGTTGTGTTCGTTACAGGGGGTGCCAAAGGTGTCACGGCCCGATGTGTCGAGGCCATCGCGGCGGGCTCGAGTGCGCGGTGGGCGCTGGTTGGATCAACTCCCGCGCCCCTGCCTGATGAGGCCTGCGAAATAAATGAGACACTCGGGCGGCTCGCGCAGCTTGGAGTCACTGCAAAGTACTATCAGTGCGACATCACACGCAGCCGTGACGTGATCAGGTGCCTGCAATCAGTCGTATCCGATCTCGGGTCCGTGACGGATGTATTGCACGGCGCGGGATTGAATGTGCCGCATCGGCTGGAGCAGGTCAGCCTCGACGAGTTTGAGCAGATCCTGCGGCCAAAAATGCTCGGATTGCTGCACATAGTGCGTGCGGTCAACATGAGTCGCATGAGGCGCATTACACTGTTGTCTTCGGTCATTGCGCACTCAGGAATGACCGGCAATGCTGACTATGCTTTTGCGAATGCGTGGGCGACGCAGTTGCTGAAAGAGCTCGAGGACTCGAACCCACACGTAGTCTGCCGGGCGTTTGCATTCTCGGTATGGTCTGAAATCGGGATGGGAGCCCGACTCAACAGCGTCGCCGCTTTGGGCCGCCTCGGGGTGCATGCGATCGAGCCAAACGAGGGGGCGCGTTGGTTTGCCGATCTGATGAAACGCATGTGGCCGGGCCCGGAGCTGATCGTGGCAGGCAGGATGGGGGGGCTTGCCACGCTGAAGTTCCTGACAGGCCAGGCGCCCCGGTCACGGTGGCTCGATGAAGTCCTGCTGTTTCAGCCGGGGGTGGAGGTTGTAACGGAAACGCTGCTGACGTACGCGACGGATCCCTATCTACTCGACCACAATTACGATGGCGCATTGTTGTTTCCGGCGGTGGTTGCCATTGAGGCCATGACTCAGGTGGCGGCGGCGTGTGTTGCCGCGCTCGACGTCGAGGACTTGCAGTTACGCCTGGAGGGGCTCCGTTTCGATCGCCCTGTGGTTGTGCCTCCTTCGGGCCGGCGGATACGGATTCATGCGCTTGCAGAGGAGTCTGCTGCGGACGGGTCGCTCCGTGTACGAGTTGCTCTTCAGGCCGATATCGCCGGCTTTCGCGATGAATGCTTCAGTGGGTATTGCGTGTGGGGTCCGGTTCCCGCGAAGTGGGACCGTACGCGCCCAATGTTGTCCGACCCTCTGCCGATCGACCCGAAGGAGCGTCTGTACGGAAGCATCTACTTCCAGGGTCCTACGTTTCAACATATCGAAGCGTTTTACGGTATTTCCGCACGTCACTGTATCGCCCGCATCGGCGTGTCGCGCCACGCCTCGGCTGAAGTCAACGCCGGGCCCTTGATCCTCGACGCCTGGGAGACACGCGATTGCTTCCTGCATTCGATTCAAGTGTGCGTCCCGCAGCTGCGGCTGCTGCCGCTATCGATCGAATCTCTGGAGACGCGTGGATTTGCGAAGGGTGATCTCTACATGAGTGCCCGCGAGCGCCTGCAGGAGGATCGCGACTATGTGTACGACATCGAGGTGTCAGATGAGGCGGGGCGGCTCGTCGAATCCATCAGCGGCTATCGCTGCCGGGTGGTCGATCGGTACACGAACGAAGAGGTCCTGGAATACGTGAGAGCGGTGCACGACACGGCTCGAATGGTAGGTGAGGCGAGTATGGAGGCACTTCACGAAGCGGCGGATTCCGACCATGCGATATTTTGAGCACCGTCTGACTGTAGGATTTTCCGACACGAATGTTGTCGGGAACGTCTATTTTGCGAATTACTTCCTGTGGCAGGGCAAGTGCCGCGAGGAGTTTCTGCGCCAGTACGCGCCCCGGGTCCTGCAGGACTTCCGGGCCGGTTTTGGGATGATCACGAAGGAGTCCGCCTGCGTGTTCCATCACGAGACCTTTGCATTCGAGGAGATTCTGATCCGCATGGCACTCGAGAGGCTGACGCGTACCGCGGTCTCAATGCGATTCGATTACTTCCGTGTGCAGAGCGAGCCTATGCGCACACTCGTAGCGGAAGGGCGCCAGACAGCCATGTGGGTCAATCCACAGCACAGCATCGCCATGTTTCCCGAATACCTGCACGCGGCGATTCGGCAGTTTGCAGGTAACTCAATCGATACCCACGAAGCCGGCACGCCCGCATAGTGAGACGTCATTCACTCGAGCCAGGCACCCGCGTTATGCGGATCGACTTGGAGCAGATGGACAGTCGCGGGCCAATCGAGCTCCCGCGAGACACCGTCGATGTGTGGCTTGCAGGGCCGGCAACGGCGTTGCATCCACAATCCGTGCGTCGGATTGACGCTGATCGTGCCTGGCAGATGGCCATCCTGGGCCGTTATACCGGTCTGCCGCCGTCGTGCATCCGACTGGCGCGGGACCGATTCGGCAAACCTACCATGCCCGGTTCCGATATCCAGTTCAGCGTGTCGCATTCATGGGCACTGATCGTGTGTGCGGTTGCAATCACTCCTGTGGGAATCGATGTCGAACGGACAACCTCGTACTGCGGATTTCGCACGATATCGGAGTCGTTCTTCAGCCCCTCTGAGCGGCGCGCTGTGGCCGGTAAGCGCGGCAGTGTGGACACCCTGTCGTTCTACGCCGCCTGGACGTGCAAAGAGGCCTATGCGAAGGCACGGGGGCAAGGTCTTCAAAGATCCTTCGGGTCGTTCGAAGTAAATGTGGATACCGGTCATCTCGAAGATCGAAATGACCCTCTCGCTGCACTGTTATGGACCGCCAGGTCATTCGAACCCGCCGACGACTACATGGGTGCACTCGTCACTCGCCGCAGCGTTGCGCACATTCGGTGGCTGCGTTTGATTTGAGAAGCCTATTCCCAATAGACCAACTCTGTCATGGCCTGCTCTGAGGCCTCGAGCCTTCCTGGTTGCGTGGTGGCTGCCCCAGGAGCAGGCGAAGGTGTTGGCTCAACAGCGATGTATTGTCAGTCACGACAGCAGACGCGTTCTGAACGCGGGCGAGCAGCAGTGAGCCTTCGATCACAGAGATGCAGTGATAGGAGAGTTGCCGGCCATCCAGGCCTGCATTCGGGCAGTACCTGTGTATCGCCTCATCGAGCGGCGCCTGGAGCGCCTCTGCCCAGGCTCGAAAGTATTTGAGACAGCGCCGGCGCAATGCGGGTTCGGATTCGGCCGTGTCCACGACGAATGCTGCGATCAGACAGCCACGGGGTCCTTTGCCGGAGGCCAGGATCTCAGCCATCGTGTCGAGCATCTGCTCCAGGCGCTCGAGTGGGTCGTCCATGGGTTTGCTCAGACTCTGGCGCAGTCGCTCGTTCATCGATTCGAAGAACATCTGCAGAACCTGTGATCCGAGATCTTTCTTGCTGTCGAAATAGTGAAAAAAGACGCCCTTGGAGAGTTTCGTGGCGGCACAGATTGACTCGATCGTCGTGGCCCAGTACCCCTGGCGAAGCATCAGTCGTTGGGCGCACAGAAGCAGCAGCTCTTTCTTGCGGTTGCGGCGCTCACTGGCCATTCGCGGCGGACCCGGGCTCGGTGTGAGATTCCATTCTCAATCCTCGCGTTGGACTCGGTCCACGCGGATGATGTGGCCAACGGCACCTGGATGCAACATGGGTCAGTGTCATGCCGGCGGCCTGCAGCGCGATTGCCTTCACCTCATTCGCCCATCCGTAAGTGTCATCTGAGTGATCGCCGGGCTGCGGAGTCATGGGATCTGACGATACCGGCATCCGCAGCCCGCAGCACAGCCTGTGTCCGGTTGGCAGCCGACAGCTTGAGGAGAATTTTCTGAACGTGATTCTTGACCGTGTGTACGCTGATATTGAGCAGGTCGGAAATCTCCTCATTGGTTTTCCCGTAGTACATCCACTCAATGACCTCAATCTCGCGGGCGGTGAGGGGTCGTACGTCCACGGCCTTTGATTGTGAGCGGAAGGTCCGCGCAATCGTCGAAAACAGATATGGCGTGACGAAGGCCACTGTCGTCGCGCAACGCGCCACTTGGTTCAACGGAACGTTGCCGAAGCAGAACACGAGGCCCCCCGTGCCGGTGGAGTCCATCTGGGCGTGGACCGCGAGAGTTCCCGGTGGCGAGGGCCACGAGCCGGCAGTTGCTGCTCTGTCCGCCGGAAGTATCTGTGTCACATCCCGCACTATAACCGGCGCTCGCATTGCCAGGCAGCGCTTCAGCGGGCGAAAAGAGACGGAGCCCGCGCGAAAATCGATCGCCTCGAGGAAATCGCCGGGGAAGTCCGGATTGACGACGCGGAGAATTCTTTCGTCATACGCGCGAATCAGTGCGTAGCAGAAGAACTCATGATGGAGAATCGGGCGCAGCTCGCGCGATATGGCTTTGAATTCCGGCTCGCCGGCGTTGCGGGCGAGGCGCTCGATGACAGCAAATACATTCTGCAGATCGGTGTCGTTTAGCGCGTTATCCTCAGCCTCGCTCCGGATTTTATTGATGACAGCGCACATCTTGTTTGTCTCACTGTTCCATGGCGCCGTGGTCGATGGGGCGGCACCCTTCCCCGAAGGGCTTTCCGGTCTTCGCAGAGGCTTCACTGCGCGAGGCAATCTCCGTAGAGAAACTCGCGTCTCGTGCGCACCTCCAATGCCCCGGCACATTTCCCTGATTTCGCGAGTCCCACTGATTCACTAACTTTTAAAACTGGACTGCGTACCAACCGGTTTGTTTTATGGGATGAAGCGCCGACTGTCAATGTGTTGTCGTGAAGTAGGCCCGAGGATCATTCCAACGGTGCAGCCCACAAGAGCTATTGCAATCCACGGCAGCCACCGACGGTGGCAGGCGTTGCGGCGGCTGCTTTTGCGCGAGGTGACAACAGCACAGCGTTGATGATCGACCCGATAACCGGATAGCAGGTGGAATCGAGTCGTCATCTTCGGCCTTTACACTCCCAGGTCGCCTGCGTGGAGTAGACGCGAACCGCAAGCCCGGCGCGCCGATTGCAGTGGGCCCGAAATTTCGACAGGGGTTGCGCATGTACGCAAGGGCGAGTCGCTCAGGATTGAGCCGGCTCGATAGGTTCGGCGCAAATCCCCTGTGCACCCAACGGCAACAGAGGTGGTGACTTGCGCCGCAGGCGCAGCCGCAGCCGCAGCCGTGGCCTCGCGCTGATGAAGAAGTCTCGAGGATTGCCGGACAACCCAGCTGGGCTGCGATCATGCCCGCGACCGTCTGTTGGAAAGTGAGACGCAATCGCAATCGCCACGCGCCGGCTGCTGCCCGCCGCGTGGCGCTGGCGGGAGTCAGCGCTGCACCACTTGCGGACCAACACCTTGGCGGTGTACGTGCAGGTGCAGTCCGAAATAGCTATTGAGGCACTGCCGGCCCCGCTGTCCAATGTGGCCGTGGCATGGAGCGCGGCGCGCGTTGCCACTGGGCAAAACAACTCATCATGGGGAAGGGCAGCCGCTATGGTCTGGAAACTCGGCATCGTTCACGCTCTGAGCGTGGCGCTCGTCACCACCTGCCTTTGGGTCCCGCGCGTCGTGGTCGCTGGCGATGCGGCGCCGGTGTCCGCGGCAGTGGCGGGAACGCCGCAAGTCTCGGCATTCTATCTGTTTCGAAGTTGGGAAAATCCCGACAAATTGGTGATGATCTTGAACGTTGCAGCGGCACAGGCGCCCGCGGGTGGACCTGATTTCCCTGCATTCCAAGACGCCGCCCGCTACCGCATCAACATTGACAATGACATGGACGGAGTTGCCAGTAACGTCGTGTATGAATTCCGCTTCGCGACACTGGTACGCACCGGCGCGGCAGTGGCCCGCGGATTGCCCTGGCCCGCGACCGGCTCGCCGCGCGCGGCGAATCCCCGGCTGCGGGGCATTACAGCGCTCGAAGGGTCCGGCGCCGCGGGCCTTGGCGTACGGCAGACTTACACGTTAACCGAGATCAAGCACGGTGAGCGGCATGAGATTCTCGCCGATCACAGGATGTTCGCCGTCCCGGCGAACGCCGGGACGGCCACCATGCCCGACTACGAGGCACTGGCGGCGCAGGGGATATACGCCGATCCGGACAGTGGAATCAGGGTTTTTGCTGGTCCAAGGGCCCAGACGGATTACACGGATGCGGGAGCGCTGTATGACGGAGTGAATCTGCGGCGCAATCCACCCTTTCTGACGGCGGCGGAGGATTCCAACGGCATGGTCAATCCCTTTGGTGTCAACACATCCAGAAACGCCAACGTGTTGAGCATCGCCATTGAGATTCCGATCGCGCGGCTGACTCACGACGGCCGAACGGCTGCCGCGACCCAATTCCCACTCATCGGAGCTTACGGCAGCATCAGCCGCCGGATGGAATCCGGGCGCGAGGACGATCATCGCTCCGGATGGCGCGAGAACGAGCACGGCTGGTTGCAGGTTTCGCGCATGGGAAACCCGACGTTTCGAGCCTTCGTGGTAGACAACGCAACCAAATCCAAGTGGGACGCAGCAGCGCCGGAGGACGATGCGCAATTCCAGAATCTGCTGAAAGCGCCGGCATTCTCGCAGCTGTTGTCCGAGGTAGTCGGACTGCCGGTTCCGCCGCCGCCGCGCCTGGAGCTGCTGCAGATCATTTTCAAATATCCCGGGCAGACTGTGAGCGGCACGGATTGCGGCACGCCATGTGCAGACCTGTTGCGAATCAATGTCCAGGTTCCCCCCACGCCTGCGCAGAGCCAGCAAAGACTCGGGGCCCTGCTGAGCTCTGACCTGGCTGGTCTGCCTAACGGGTGCCGACCTGCTGATGATGTGGCGGACATCACTCTGCGGGCGTTCGGTGGACCGGCGTATTTCGCGGCCCGAATCGGTGATGGCGTGAACTTTTTCGAGGCAGCCCCGGGTGCTGGAACCGCCGACGGACCCGGCTACGGAGCTGTCCCCGGCAATCATCTCGACGTCGCCGCCAACGGCGTCGTAGCAGAATTTCCGTTCATGCCGACCCCGCATGATGGCAGGGACGGGGCGGGCGCATTCTGACGACGGGGATAATAAAAAATGGCGGTCCGCACCACGATTGCGTTGTCAGACGTAGTCGTTCGTGAGCGCGGGGGGGCGGAGTATCGAAGGGGGATGCTCCGCCCCCGAATGGCAGGCCGCGAGCCAATAGCGGCGCTGCCGCCACGAACAATAAGAGATTCTCAACACGGTTCCCATGGGTGCCTCACAGGGGCCTTACAGCGATCCGGCAGTAGACTGCGAAGCAGGAGTCAACGCACTTCTAGGTGGCTCCAAGTAGCTATTGTCCGGCGCTTCCACGCACGCATTAAATGCGTCCGCACCAGCAGTCATTGCTGCCAGATCGTCCGGAATCTGCAGGTGTGGAGAAGCTACTCATGACGAGATCTTTCCTGTGCAGACCGGCGTTACTGAATGTCTTGGCCGCCGTGACGTTGGCAGCCTCCATGCTCCCGGAGTCACATGGACAAGCTCACGACAGTCCAACAGCTGACTCTTCTGCCATCCAGACGAGCCTGCCGGCACATCTGGCCCTCCAGCATTCTCTCAACGTCATTGTCGACGAGCGCGCCGGCGTGTTGGCGAGCATTGCAGGCAACGATCTGCCGCGTCTGCGTGTCCAGCTGACCCGAATCCGCCAGCAGCTTCACGACGCGAGCCGGCAGATGGACGAGGCCCTGCTCTCGGGCGCCTGGAGCCAAAAGGAGGCAAAGGCGACTGCCGCGCAGATCATCGGACGGATGCAGGGCATCGAAATCCTGAGCCTGATGGGAGTAGCGACCGTGTCCGGGTATGAATATCCCACTCACGCGGTGCCGGCGGCTGCCGCAGATTCGACCCGCAAGCTGTTTGAAGGACTCGGGTCGCTTGCAGCCGATGTGGCGTCCCTCAACCGCCGCGTGCAGAAATGACCGGCGCGACCAACAGTCCAACGCCACATAGCCGTTCCAGCGGTGCTCTGATGAGCCTGTCAGCCATGCTCGCAGGCGTCCTGCTGTTTGCTTTCGTGACCTCTGCGGCGGCAGCGACAATGTACAGCCTGAATTCCGGCTACATGGGTGCAGGGACCTTCTACGGTCCCGGCCGCATCAAGGACTCCGTTTTGTTCAACGCCCAGATCAATCACATCGCGTTCCCGGCGCCGCTGGCCTTTGTCACGCCGTTCGAGAACAACGGCGGTGTGGAGCCGAACATCTGTGGTGAGCGCGAGACTCGCCAGCACTTCACCGGAATGCTCTCCGACAATGTCACGAAGATCAATGAGAACGTTGACGTGTGTGCATTCCAGGTCGCCAACACTCATATTCTTGCGGCCATCATCGATGGCGGGATGCATGACGGCGAGCAGGTTGCCGTGGCACTCGAGGGGGGCGAGATGGTGATGACCATGGACTTCGCGCTGGATATGGGAATCGGCGCCGCCGGCATCATCAAGATGCCGTTCTACGGAACCACCGGCGAGGTGACGATACCCGCATCGCTGCAGACTCAACTGCATCTGCCCGGCGGTGTCGACCGTGCCGGCTCACTCCAGGCGGGAGCCCGGCTGCACGGCAGGCTCGGCGACTTCAATCACGACGGCATGCTCGACGGCGCCATCGTCGTGGCCGGCAACATCCCGCTGACTTCCATTTTCATGCCCGGCGCACCCTATGCGTTGATCCGCTATTTCGAGACCAACATTCCGTATACCGGTCACCTGATCGGCAGGCTTCCAGTCGCCCGCGACAGCGGTGCGGCCGAGCCGCCCGCACTGACGGTACTGGCGCCTGCCGGAACGCCAGCGGCTCATAGCGGCGGCGCCGCGAAATCGGAATGAGGAGATGTTTGTGCGATGCCCGATTGGAAGAAACGTGCGGCCATTTGCGATGGCGCTGTTCGCGTCCATGATGAGCGCAACACCCGCCGGGGCGTACACATTGTGGAGTACGTCGGCCACCTATCTGGGAACCGGTGAATTCCACGGGCCGGGTGCGAGTGAGCGCAATCCGCCGTTGTTTGCCACGGTCATTCGCAACATCATGTTCCTCAACGCGCGCGACTTCGTCGTGCCATTCGCAAGCAGCGCGACCTCGCAGCCGGGGTTTTGTGGCTCTCGATCGCTGCCGGCGCATGAGCGGGGCCGCCTTTCCGACGGGTCGCGGATCAACACCAACATCGAGACCTGCGCCACGGTGATCGGGGGTATGCGCGTCTTCCCGGCCACAATCGGTGGCGGCCTATATATGGGCGAGGACATGTCGGCTATCTCGGATGACGGCAACATCACAATGGCGATGGACCTGGCGATGGACCTGGGCGCGGCCCGTCACGCTGTGATCAAGATGCAATTCTACGCGACCACGGGCGAGGTAACCGTGCCGCTATCCAGCCAGACGCAGGCGGGAGGTCATGGCGTGGACCAGGCCGGAATATATCAGTCCGGCCTGCGGCTGCGCGGTCGCGTCGGCGATTTCAATCACGACGGCTGGATCGACGGTACTTTGGTTGCGGCTGGGGTCATGCCGTTGGATTCGCCGTTATATCCGGGGCAACCCTACGTAATGGTGCGGCATTTCGAAACCGACATACCGGTGGATGGCGAATGGTCCAGCAATGTCGCCGCGCTGCGGCACAGCGCCATCGCCGCGCCGAGTGACGAGCAACATCATGGCAAATGAAAACATGACGGCAAGAATGTGCAGGGGTGGCGCAATCCTGATCCGCGCCACGTTGGTCCTCAGCCTGGTGCTGGCCGTGCTGCCGGCGCGCGCCGGGGTATATGACATCACCATCAGCAAGCGCACGCTGTTCGGGCCCGGGCCTTTCCCGGATCAGACTCTGGGTACGGGGCACGTGGCTGCCATGAATTTTACCGGGTTCATGAAGGCAACTGTGCCTGCTTTCAACAACGGCGCGGCTGAGCCGAATGTCAGCGGCGAGGCGGCCCAGGGCTCGGTGGTGGATGGCAAGCTCTCCGACGGCACGCTGATCAACGAGAACATCGAGATGGGCAATGCCGTGATCATCAACGGGCAGTTCAACCTGCTGCTGGGCGCCGTGTTCGGCGGGCCGGCCAAGGGATCGAGCCACTTCTTCCTGGACGATGCTGACAACTGGACTATTCGTGATGATATCGCGATGGACCCCGGCTTCCCCGAAGGCGTGGTCAAGATCAATCAATTCACGTTCAGCACCGGTCCCCGTCCGGTGCCGCTGTCAATCCAGACAGAGCGCAAATTCCCCGGCGGCGTGGACAAAGTAGGCTCGCTGGCCTCCGGCGACATCGTCGTCGGCCGACTCGGCGATGATGACTTCGACGGTCACGTGGATGGCGTCTTCTTTGCGATGGGACAGCTTCCCTTGAGCTCACCGTTCCTGCCCGGGTCGCCATTCGTGCAGCGCATGGAATTCACCTCGACGATACCGATCGTTCCGCTGCAGGCCGTGCAGTTGACCGTAGCCACCGCCCGAAACTGCCTGCGCCAGCTGTTGGCAAAGTCGCCCCGCCCGCGATCCCAGCGCAATGCGGCCACGCTGCGCGACTGTGTAGAGGACCGGATAGCCATGGCGGCGAAACAGTTCGCGCGGATCGGCGCGGACCCGGGCACCTGCGGACCCCAATGCCCGCAGGTCGAAACTCTGGCTGCAGCCTTCCGGCAGCTCGAGCCCGCGTTCCGCAAACACCCGCTCGCGGCCGGGGAATTGGTGTTGCTGGAGGCCACCTCGAACAAGTTGGTCGCGCTGCGCCCGCGCTGCACTCACTGTGGCGAGACAGGTCCCCCACCTGCTGCCGCTCTCGATTGACGAGCACTCAGATACCAACTCACAAAGGGAGAATTGCAATGAAGATGTCACGATGTGGCGCTGCAACGGCTGCGGCGCTGATAGGAGTCCTTGCAACAGTGGGTTCTGCACCCGCCGGCGCTGCCAACATATTCCTGAAAGCGGGAGATTTCTACGGGCCGGGAATTACAGGGGTGCACCCGTTCAACAATGCGGCGATCCGCAATATCGATTTCACCGGCAACCTGCAGGGCACTGTGCCGTTCTTCAACAATGGCGGGGCTGCGCCCAATGTGTCGGCGGAGATTCTCCTCAAGGCAGCCATCGGCGGCACGGTGGATGGCATGACGAGCGATGGTCGTCCGATCAACGAGAACGTTGACACCGGCCTGTACCTGGATCTGCTCGACCCTGTAACAGGCGAGGCCGCCAAGATGATGGTCGTCTCGCCTCAGCCGGAGCAGTTCGCTCCGGATGCGCAAGGCAACATCACCTTCAAGGTGCACGTGGTTGCAGATCCGGGCCAGGCGAACCTGGTTGTGCCGTTTGATGTCATCTTCACGACCGGGGCACTGCAGGTTCCGAAGTCACTGCGCACGCAAGGCGGGCACGACATGGCCGGCCCGTTTCATGCCGGTCGGGTGCTCATTGGCCGCGCCGGCGACTTCGATCATGACGGTTTCCTCGATGGCGAGCTGGTTCTCGCGCAGAACTCGCCGCTGGATCTCGTCGTTGCGCACGGTGATCCCATAGCTCAGCGCCGTCCGTGGATCAGCGATATTCCCGTCACGTCGCAGGAGTCTTTTGCGCTCAACGTGAATGGCATCGTGCAAAACTTTCCAGACGCGCTGCGCGAGGCGCGGCGACACCACGACAGGCGGAGCATCATGGATTTTGGTTTCGACATCACACTGCGCCTGAATGCCGCTTTGTATGACCTGGACAAGATCATAGGCGCAAGGGGGATTCCGAGTGACATTCAGGAACGCGCCGAACTCACCCGCACCCTGGTGCGCGAGGCACGCCGCCACGTGGAACGCGGCCTGGATCGCCTCAACGAAGGAGATGTCCGCGAGGCAGTCTCCGGGATCGAGCACGGCGTTAGCGGTCTGGGGGAGGCCCTGACTGTGTTCATGACTCAGAGCTGACGCACACGAAGATGCAACTCGTGATGCATGGAGGCGCACGACCTGCCGCAGCGGCGCATCCGTAGGCTGCCGGCGCGTGTCCGGACTACGATGCGCCTACTGATCGTTGAGGACGATCGAGATTTGCTTGGCGCTCTCGCCGCACTCCTGCGGCAGTCCGGCTACGACGCCGAAGCCTATTCGGATGGCGAGTCAGCTTTCGGCGCGCTGCTGCTGTTCCCCTACGATCTTGCAATCGTGGACCTCATCCTCCCTGGCATGGGAGGCCTCATGTTGGTACGCAAGCTGCGACGCCTGCACAAGAGTCTTCCGATTCTGATCGTGACGGGTCGTGATTCGGTCGACGACCGCATTACCGGACTGGATGCCGGAGCTGACGACTACCTGGTCAAGCCGTTCGCGATGGCTGAGCTGGAAGCGCGGGTGCGCGCGTTGCTTCGCCGCAAGAGGCGCGTTGCGGGCAAGGAAATACGCATCGGGTCCCTGGTCGTTGTGCCGGGAGAGCCGAGGGTTATGTTGGGCGGTACCAGCGTAACTCTGCCGGTGGGCGAGGCCGTTGTGCTGGAAGCCCTCGTAGCCCGCGCGGGGAGATTCATCAGCAAGGCGGCCATAGCAGATCGGTCACGTTACCGCGGTGAGGCGCCTTCGGCATGCGCAATCGAAATCAGGGTGCATCGGCTACGCCGTCGCCTCGAGCCTTTCGGAATCAGGGTCCGCACCTTGCGCGGCTTCGGTTACCTGCTCGAGGCGGATGCAGTGTGACGGCGAAACTCAACACGCGAAGAGCTGGCCTGAAGTAGCTATTGGACAGTTGGCCACCAGTCTGCACAGTGGCGCAAGGGATCCACGAGCCGTTTTGTACCCGAGGTGTGAGCAGCCGATGCGCAGCGAATCTGAGCCGATCCGGACACGGGCCAGAATTCGGCCGCCTGGCAGGGTGGGCCACGAGTCTGTCCCCGGCCGGCAAGTGTGTCTCATATTCCTCGCTCTGTGCTGTGCAGGTGTCGGACAGAATCTGCAAGCGCTCGATGCCGACAGCGCACGGTTCAACGAGCTGGCGCACAGGGTGCAGTCCGCGCCGGCCGATGCACTGGCGGGCGATGCGTTGAGGAGCCTGTGTCGGCAGCGCAAGATCGTTCGCCGCTGCATAGATTTCCTCGACTCGATCGCCGAGGCGCATCCGACGGTCGATGCGATCGTATTCAACGCGGCTCTTGCTTATGTCGATGAGCTTCCGAATCACTCACTGCTGGTGCAGGGACGACTGAGCCTGCATTCCATCGAGCACGTATCCTCGGTCCTGGTGCGCGAGCCAGACAATTGGATCGCCCTGTACATTCGCGGACTCAACAATCTTTACTGGCCGATCTGGTACCGCCGCAGTGACCGGGCCATTGCCGATCTCATCCGCTGCACACAGTTGAGTCGCGATCTACCCCCCGCCAGGCGGCAACCTTACATGGCGCTTTCCTACCTTGCACTCGGTGATACCTACGCACGGTTGGACCGGCTCGACGAGGCGCAGGTCGTCTGGAAGGAGGGACTCAGCATGTATCCGTCGAAGGAGCTGCGCGACCGCCTTGGAATCTCGCGGTCGCAGCTGCACGAGACGATCGAGAACATCCGCTCGCGCGACGTACCTATCGATACGAGCCTCCAGAACTTCACCGCCGGTTTCGCTGGCGGTGGGTCTTGAGAGGCCTCGAGGTGTTGCGAGTCGCCCTCGGGTATATCGCGTACCTGCTGCTGGCTGCGGCAGCTCCGGGCGTCGTGTTGGCGCAGACGAACGTGAAATTCGCGGACGTCACGCAGGAGTCCGGGGTCAAGTTCAAACATCAGCGCGCGCAGTTCGACCCCAAAGTGCAGAATATCATGCCCTGGCTCACGGCCGGCGGCGCCGGTGTTGCGGTTGGGGACTTCAACAATGACGGCCTGGATGACATTTATTTCACCAGCAGCGCGCTCGGTCGGCCCAATCATCTCTATCGCAACGACGGCAACTTCAAGTTTACGGAGGTAGCCCAGGCCGCGGGTGTCGCCAATGTGAATGACAGCAAGGCCCTGGGTACCTCCTCGTTCGCCATGTGGCTGGACTATGACGGTGATGGGTGGCAGGACCTGTTCCTCCTGCGCTTCGGCATCACAGCGCTCTTTCACAACAACCGCGATGGCACCTTCACGGAAGTGACTCAGAAGGCGGGCGTGGAAAGGCGCACGAATGCACTGGCGGCGGCGGCCTTTGATTACGACGGCGACGGGAAGGTTGACATTTTCATTGGCGGCTACTTCCCCGACAAGGACTTCTACAACCTCCCCGATACCAAGGTGCTGTTCGATTCGTGGGAATCGGCGACCAACGGCGGGCGCAACTATCTGTTTCACAACAACGGCGACGGAACGTTCACGGACGTGACCGATGCGGCGGGATTTGCACACACGGGCTGGACGATGGCCGTGGGGCACGGCGATCTCGACAACGACGGCTGGCAGGACATTTACATGGCAAACGACTTCGGACCGGACGTCGTGCTGCGCAACACCGGCAAGGGGAAGTTCGTCGATGTTACCGCGCAGGCCATCGGTACCGATACCAAGAAGGGCATGAATGCCGATTTCGGGGATTTCAACAACGACGGCCGGCTGGACGTGTACGTGACGAACATGACGGAGCCATACCTGCACGAGTGCAACATGCTTTGGCGGAACAACGGTAACTGGTCGTTCAGCGACATCTCGACAGAATCGCAGACCTGCGATACGCGCTGGGGATGGGGTGCAAAGTTCGTGGATGTCGACAACGACGGCAAGCTCGATATCTATACAGCGAATGGCTTCATCTCGGGAGGGAAGAAGGAATACATGGAGGTGCTGCTGGACTTCGTCCTGTCCGAGAACGTGGACATATCCGATGCGAGGGGATGGCCTGACATGACCGGCTCCAGCATGGGAGGACATGAGCGCAACGTGCTCATGCGCCAGGGTCAGCGCGGATTCGAGTCCATCGGCGCGCAGGCCGGCGTCGACAGCGACCGAGATAGTCGTGGTGTCGCGATCGGCGACTTCGATAACGACGGACGCATGGACATCGTCGTATCGAATGTGGACGCGGCGCCAAACGTCTACCGGAACATCAGCGAAACTTCAAACCACTGGCTGCAGCTGCGGCTGACCGGCAGTGGTCCCAAATCCAACAGTATGGCGATCGGCGCACGCGTGTACGCAACGGCAGGACAGACCACGCAGATGCGTGAGATTGCCAGTGCCAATGGATTCGACGCCCAGAGCTCCTTACAGGTTCATTTTGGTCTGGGGCCGCAGCGGCAGGCGAGCGATCTGAAGGTCGTCTGGCCCGGGGGGGACGTCCAGGAGTTCCATCACGTCGACGGCGATCGTACCTACCATCTCAGGCAGGGGGGCTCCCTGCAGGAATGGCATCCGCAGCCCGCAGGCAAAGCTGTGCCTTCCGCGAAATCTGCAGCCGGCACAGACGCACCAGCCGACAAGGCTGCGCCGGCGGGCAAGGTGGCGCCCGGGGGCAAACCGAAGCCGGTGCAGCCGGCCGCGGCGGCACTGGACTTCGTGGATGTCGGGGATTCATCGCACGCCGGTGTCGTTCATCACCCGCCGCGCCTGGATGCAAAGTTCGATCACATCATGGATATGGTTGCAGCGGGAGCGGCCGGGGGCGCCGTTGCCGATGTGAACAACGACGGCTATCTGGACATATTCGTGAATGATTCGCGCAGCGGGATGCCGAACCATCTTCTGATCAACAATGGCAACATGACATTCACGGACATCGCGCAACAGGCAGGTGTCGCCGATCTCAACACCGATGACCAGGTCTCGACTACGGGGTTGTTTTTCGACTACGACGGTGATGGCCTGGATGATCTGCTGGTGGTGCGCTTCGGGCAGTCGCTGCTGTTCCGGAATCTGGGCAACGGCCGTTTCGAGGATGTCACCGCCAAGGCCGGCCTCACGCGCAAGCTCAACTCCCTGGCCGCGATTGCCTTCGATTACAACGGCGACGGCTATCTCGATCTGTACTTGGGCAGCTATTTCCCGGATGTGAATCTTTTCAAGCTCGATCGCTACGACGTACTCCACGAGAGCTGGGAGACCGCCCGCAATGGTGGCAGCAACGTTCTTTACCGGAACAACGGTGACGGCACGTTCACCGATGTCACAGCCACCGCGGGCCTGGAGGACACCGGGTGGACGATGGCGGTGGCGAACGGCGACTTCCGCGGCGACGGCGCGCAGGATGTGTACGTGGCCAACGATTTCGGCCCGGATCACCTGTTCCTGAACGATGGCCGCGGAAAATTCCACGATGCCTCCGCCGCCGCCATCGGTTTGGACACCAAGAAGGGGATGAACGCCGAGACCGGAGATTTCGACAACGATGGCGACCTCGATATCTTCGTCACCAACGTGACCGAGGGCTTCCTGCACGAATGCAACATGCTGTGGCAGAACGACGGGCACGCAAAGTTCACTGATGTCGCCTCCGAATTGAATGTCTGCGATACGGGCTGGAGCTGGGGCGGCAAGTTCTTCGACTACGACAACGACGGGTACCTGGACCTGTATGTGGCCAGCGGCTTTTTCACCGGCCAGGGCGATTATCTGGATGATCTGCTGCCGGCCCTGTGGGACAACGGCGAGAACCCGTCCGACATCCGCAAATGGCCCCCGATTCACGACAAGGGGATCGCCTCGCACGAGCGCAACGTGCTGTTCCACAACGAGCATGGCCGGAGTTTCACCCGGACGCAGGGCTCCGGAGCGGACATCGACCGCAACTCCCGCGCGGTACTGGTTGGTGACTTCGACAATGACGGCCGCATCGATCTGTTTGTTACGAGCCAGAACGAGCGGGCCGCACTGCTCCACAACATGAAGCAGACGCAAAATCACTGGCTGGAAGTCGATCTGCGGGGCAAGTCTCCCAACACGCACGCCATCAGTGCACGCATCTACGCCACGGCCGGCGGCATTACTCAGATGCGCGAGGTCAATGCCGGCAACGGGTTCGGCGGCGAAAGCATGGTGCGGCAGCATTTCGGGCTGGCCGCTTCGGCCAATGTTGAAACGCTCGAGGTCCGCTGGCCGGGCGGCCAGCAGCGGATTTATCACAACGTCGCGGCAGACCGGGTCATCCTCATATCCCAGGAAACGGGCGAGCTCACGACGGCAGGAGGCCGGAAGAAGTGAACTGCCAGCGAATCTCTGTCACGGCGGCTGCCTGGTTGGGCCTTCTGCTCGGTGCGATCTCTCCCGCGATCGCCGCGCCCGATGCGGCGCCGCGGCCTTCTTTCCAGGACGTGACGCAATCCGCCGGAGTCGGCCATCGCCATCACGGCCCGTCCGTAGATGAGCGATTGAAGAATCTCGGGCCCTGGTTCACGGCGCTTGGAGCGGGCGGTGCCGTCGGTGACTTCGACAACGACGGCTATGAGGACATCTATGTCACCGACAGTCTGCGGGGCACTCAAAACGCTCTTTATCACAACAACGGTGATTTCACCTTTACCGACGTCGCCGCGAAGGCTGGCGTCGCCAGTCTCAATGACGACAGGAACTTCTCCACGATGGCGCTGTTCTTCGACTGTGACAACGACGGATACAAGGACCTGCTCGTGGTCCGGTTTGGCAAGTCATTGATATTCCGTAATCGGGGTGACGGTACTTTCGAGGATGTTACCGCGCTGTCGCAAATGCCGTCGCCGCGCAATGCGGTCGCTGCGGTTGCATTCGACTACGACCGCGATGGCAAGCTCGATTTGTACTTCGGCAGTTACTTTCCGGATGTCGATCTGACGAATGTCAAATCGACGCACATCCTGCATGAGAGCTGGGAAACCGCGCGCAACGGCGGCACGAATTTCCTGCTGCACAACGAGGGGGGCTGCAAATTCGTCGATCGGACCAGGCAGGCAGGATTGGGCGATACGGGCTGGACCCTGGCCATCGGTACCGCCGACATCGACAAGGACGGCTGGCCGGATCTGTACGTCTCCAACGACTTCGGGACCGACAAGGTGTTTCGCAACAACCACGACGGTACCTTCGCGGACGTTTCGGAGCACTCCATCGGCATAGATACGAAGAAGAGCATGAATGCGGACTTCGGCGACTACGACAATGACGGCTGGCTCGACGCCTACGTCACAAATATAACGGAGCCATTCCTGCGCGAATGCAACATGTTGTGGCGGAACAATGGCGATTTCACCTTCACCGATGTTGCAGTGGCCACCAACACCTGCGATACGCGCTGGGGCTGGGGCGCGAAGTTCATCGATTTCGACAATGACGGCTGGCTGGATCTGTTCGTGGCGAATGGATTCATCTCCTCCGGCAAGGGCGAGTACATCGACATCCTCATGCCCATCATCCTCGATTCCGACGTCGACCTGAGTGACACCAAGAGCTGGCCGCCGCTGGGCGACCGCAGTTTCAGCGGCTACGAGCGCAAGGTTCTGTTCAAGAACACCGGTCATCACGGCTTCGTGGACGTGGCTCACCAGGAAGGCGTCGATTCGGACCGCGATGGCCGCGGTGTCATCGTCGCCGACTTCGACAACGATGGAGCGCAGGACCTGTTCCTGCTCAACTCCAACCAGGAAGCGGTGATGTATCGCAACGTACGGGGAGCCGAGAACAACTGGTTGGAGCTGCAATTGCAAGGCGTGCGCAGCAACCGGGATGGAATTGGAACCCGCGTGACTTTCTATACTCCCACGGGACTGTTCTACCGGGAGACGAACGCGGGCAACGGCTTCGAGAGCCAGAGCACCAGCACGGTGCACGTGGGCGTCGGCTCCCTGACTCACATCGACCGCATGGTCGTGCAGTGGCCGAGCGGTGTATCGCAGGAGTTCAAGAACGTATCGACGCGCAAGCGCTACCATCTGGTTGAGGGCAAGGGACTCGCGGAGCTCGAGATTGGTCCAAAGCACACGCGCTCCGCGGCGCACTGAGGCAGGTACCCGATGCACTGGATGCACGCCTCTACTCTCGGCTCTGCGTTGCTGTGGGCATTTCTCCTAAGCACTGTTACATGCAGGGCCGCAGCCCCTGTGGCGCACGAAAATCCACACTACGCGGATGCGCAGCAGGAACTGTCGCGCCTTCGCAATGAAGGGTTGGCGCACTTCGAAAGCGGCGTTGGGCTGAAGAAGGCGCTCGCCAGCTTCGAGGCTGCATTGAAACTGAAGCCGGACAGCGCGGTGGAGCTGTTTAATCTCGGTGCGACCCGGCGCAAGCTCGCCGATCTCGACGGGGCGATGGCGACATTGCTGCAGGCTGCCGCTGCCGACAAGTCCTTCCCCAACACTTACTACACTTTGGGACTCATCTACCGGACCCGCGGTGACACGCGCAATGCATTGAAATATTTCCTGCAGGCGCATCGGCTCGCCCCTACCGATGCGTCGTGCAACTATCAACTCGGCCGGCTTTACCGGGAGGCGAGTCGCGACGCGGAGGCACTCCAGGCGTTCGTTGATACGTTGCAGGTCAATCCCGCCCATACTGGTGCCCTGTATCAGCTGCACCTGTACTACCAGGAACACGGTCAGGCCAACGAGGCTGATCGGACATTTGCCGAGTTCTCACGTGTGAAGCGTGCACAGTCGGCGTCGAGGCGCGAGACGAACGAGGATGAGGGCGAGCTGTCCACTCCGCTCGCCGGGATCCCCAGCCATGCGAGTGCCGCAATCGCTGCGCCCGATCCGCTGTCCTTCAAGGCGGCGGCACAGCCGATTGCGCGCGATGTCACTGCTTTCGATGTCAATGACCTGGACGGCGACGGCCTGGACGACCTGGTGGTGGGTGATCGGCATGGGGGTGTCCGAATTCTCATGAACAAGGGGCGGGGACAGTTTGAAGTCACGCAGACCGCCACGTTGCCGAAGCAGGAAGCCGTGACCAGTCTGTCGCTGCAGATCTTCGCGCGAGGTGAAGGATTTCGCGTCGTGGCGGGGACACATGGCGGAGTGTTTGTAAGCGACCCCGACCGCAAGCCGCAACTGCTCACGTTCACTCGGGCATCGGACAAAGACGCCTCGCACGGCGTACAGTTTGGTGATCTGGACCACGACGGCGATGTCGATATCATCGTCGGGCACTTCGATGAGGTTCTGCTGAACGAAGGGAACGCGCAGTTTCATTCGGTCCCTTACCTCGATCCTGCAACCAGCCGCACCGTTCGCGCGGGCTCGGATCTACTCACGTTGGCGGATTTGGGCGGCCACGACAACATTGATGCGGTGGTCTACACGCTTGCGGGGCGACCACGCCTGCTCGAGGACGCACTCGGCGGCAAACACGTTCTGGAGGCGCGGGCGCCGTTTGGAGCCGCGGAAGGTGTCATTTGGTCCGCCGCGGCTGATTTCAACGGGGACGGTCGCATCGATCTGTTGACCGTCAACGCAAGCGGACTTGCCGTGCACTACAACGCCGGGCGTCTGCAGTTCCGAACTGGGGAAACCATTGAGCCCGGGGGACGGAAGGCGATTGGCCGCTCAGGCTTCGCAGTGGCGGACTTCGATAACGATGGCAGGCCGGACGTCATGGCTCTTGGCGCGCAGGGCGGCGGTTTCGTCTGGAGGAATTTGGATGGCAATAGATTCCTGACTGAGCCAGTAGAGTCGACGCTGCTGACTGACACCAGCAGTCCCCTGGCCGTGAGCGACGTGGACAACGACGGTAAGTTGGATGTGCTGTTGATTACGAGCAGCGCTGACCTGACGTGGCTGCAAAACACCTCCGCTCGAGTGGGGGGGCTTGCGAAACTGACTCTGAAGGGATTGCGGAGCGCGCCCAGCGGGCTGGCAGCGGAAGTCGAGGTCCGTCGCGGGACATTCTATTCCAAGATAGTTGCCAGCGGTCGCGTGGTTCCCATCGCCTTGGGCCGCGAGAACTATGCCGAAGTCGTTCGGATCACCTGGGCGGACGGTTTCGTTGAAAACAAATTCAAGGTTGATGGCGGACAGCACTGGACTTTTCCCGAGTCCGAACGTGTTTCGGGTTCATGCCCCAGCGTGTATGCCTGGAACGGCCGCCGATTCAACTTCGTCACGGACGCCTTCATCAGTGGGCCTATGGGCGTTCCGATTCGGCCCGGACAGTACTTCCCTGTGCGCCACGACGAATATGTGCGCGTGACAGGAGCATTGCTTCGGCCTGATCACGGACTCCTTCGGCTGGCATTGACCGAAGAGTTGCGCGAAGCCGTTTATCTCGATCGTGTGAAGCTGTTGGCGGTGGACCACCCGGCAGGGACTGAGGCCTACCCGAACGAATACTTGCTGCCGGGAGAGAGTCCGACATTCAAAGTTCATGTGAGCGCAGGCGCGCGACCGCCTGTCGCAGCGGTCGATCAGAGCGGGAGGGACGTCCTCGATCTCATCTCGCGTGCCGATCAACGCTATCCCGCCAACTTCCGGCGGCTCTCGTACGACGGGTTTGCAGAGCCGCAAGGCGTTGAGATCACTTTGCCCGCCAAGGCGGCCAGTTCCTCCAATCTGCGCCTGCTGCTGACGGGCTGGTTCTACTATTTCGAGTCGAGCTCATTGCTCGCCGCGGCACAACGTGCCGATCTGACCCTGATCTGGCCGCAGATACAGGCGTGGACCGATGGTAAATGGGTCACGGTCATGCCAATCGGGCTGCCCTTGGGCAAGGACAAGACGGTGATGGTCGATCTTGCGCGCAAGCTTCCCCTTGGAACAAAGCGCTTGCGGATCTGGACCAACCTCGCCCTGTATTGGGATCGTATTGCCGTCGATCTGAGTGCGCCCCCGGCTGATGCGTCCCGGCTGCAGGCGGTGCCTTTGAATTCGGCTCAGCTCGGCTTCCGGGGATTTTCAGGTTTTCTGCGACCCAAGCCCGGCTTTCCGCAGCCGGAGCGCTTCGATTATCAGCGCGTGCACTACAACGCTCCTTGGGATCCTCTCGAGGGAACGTACACGCGCTATGGCGACGTGCGCGCGCCGCTGGGTCTGCAGGATAGTCAGTTCGCGGTGTTCGGATCGGGCGATGAGGTCATGTTGGAGTTCGATGAGCAACC
>Ga0137415_10000610_pt1 | contig 34985 bp, 35 predicted proteins | sample CZODoug3_1_1_16f_FD_183082 | JGI IMG/M metagenome (GOLD analysis project Ga0137415, IMG submission 183082) | Vadose zone soil fungal communities from Angelo Coast Range Reserve, California, USA - CZODoug3_1_1_16fungal (Hybrid Assembly) | ecosystem: Environmental > Terrestrial > Soil > Vadose...
CTGAAGAATCGCCTTGATGGAAGATGCATTTGCAGCAGCGGCGCGCGGCAACGCCCACGGGCGTCAGGCTGCTCGGACAATATTTGCCCCCAGATTAATACTTCGCAACTCACGCGAAGTCATGGGGTTCTCGAAATTGCGGCGGCGCGCCTTTGATCTCTCTCGGTTGCGACGGCCATTGTCCGACGCGTGTTGTCGCGCGGTGCGGTCCACGACAGGCAGATACGATCGGCATTCGTCCAGTTCTGCTTCCGGCATGGAAGTGGCAACGGATCCGGAATATGCGTCACGATAGGTAGACCCCACAAATCGGCAACGTGCGCAGGCAGCACGAAAACGCCCGCTCCACTTATTATGCCGACGGCAAGGGTGGCGAGCGCTTTCCGATGCAAGGCCATTTGTATCTCCCTTACCCACCAACCTGGCGCCTCACCCATTGTGACGGGCCGGTTATCGTGTTGATGCTAGATTTGGAATTAGCCGTGCCGTCGAGATGACGCGTTCTCCGATTAGCGAGTAACCGAAGTACCCGAACTGGTAATCGCTATTGGCTTTCCAGCTTTGATAACGCCGGCAGTCTGCGGGGAGCCTTGGTCAGGGTTTGTGCGGGATGACAAGGCAAGGCCAGATACCGCGATGCCAGCCACAAGCGCAACGACTACGATCTTGAGATGGGTCGATCGGTCGGCGCTATAAAAAGAGTGGTTCATTGTCGCGCCCCTCTCTCAGCCGCGCCTTGCGACAGAATTGTCGGCACGGTGGTCCATGGGAAGAACGATCACTTTTGTGCCGACGTTCACTCGTGAATAAAGGTCGGCAACGTCCCCGTTGGTGAGGCGGATGCAACCTGACGAGACACGCGTGCCGATGGTGCCAGGAGCGTTGGTGCCGTGGATGCGATAGATGGTACCGCCGAGGTACATCGCGCGAGCACCGAGCGGGTTACCGGGACCGCCGGCCATATAGCGCGGCAAATAGGGTTGGCGCGCGATCATCTCCGCAGGAGGTGTCCAATCCGGCCATTCAGCCTTTTTGGTAATCGACTGCACGCCCGACCAGGCGAAGCCGTCGCGGCCGACGCCGATGCCGTAGCGGATCGCCTGTCCGTTGCGCAGAACCAGGTAGAGATAGGTGTTGGGCGTGTCGATGATCATGGTGCCCGGCGCTTCGCGTGTCGCATAGCTGACCATTTGGCGCCTCAAGCGCGCCGGCAATTCGGGGGCGGCTTCGTCCTGGGACGGCGCGGCCTGCAGCTGCGGCGCGGTTTGTACCGGCGGGGCCATGACGAAGGGAAACAACGGCAGCGGGCCGGCACCCGAGGATGCGGAAAATGTGACGACACCAACGATCGCACCGATAGCGACTGCGGCGTGGCGGGAATTGGCTTTGAAAATGTCGAGATTGAACATCGTTGTCCCCTGTTTGACCGTTTGAGCACCCCAAGTGCACCTTTCCGGCGCATCGTTGAGACATTGAGTATCTGGCAACGGTTTCAGGACCGTTGCGTCACAGGCCTTAAATGGTTTCGTCGAGAGGAGAATTAATTCATCAAGCGAAGACTGTGACTTCAAAAAAACTCCGGAAGGCGGTCACTGCAGCTCTGCTCACGATCTAGTCAGCTAGCTCCAACGCTAACCGAGGCTTGGTGTTTTCGTGAAAATTGCGGATGCAAATGGTTGCTCCGGTAAAACGTTTGAACCTAAAAGGAGTGAGATCAGACATATCTGACAGTTGAGCGATTCTGGAAGCGATGCCGGCCGGAGGCCGGTCAGCCATTTAGATCGCTAAACGGTAACTCTCTATTTCGCGGTGGGACCGTGCCTCTACTTCGCTATTTCACTGTTGTCGGCGCAGCGCTGCTTGCGCTGCTGTTTGTCGCGTCACGCTATTTTCCCGAAACGGAAACGATCAGCCGCAGCGACGTGGCGAGGCCGGTGATTCGAATCGCTTCGGACAGGGTGGGTCTACCGCGGGTGGACATCGATCCCCGTGTGCAAGCCGCGGTCATTCCTGCAGCAGTCCCGGACGTTGTGCAGCAATCACCGGCGCAGGTCGCGGAAGCCCAGCTTGGCGCGCCGCTCCCGACGACAGCAGCGACTGTCAAGATCGAGCACAAGAAGACGAAGGTCACAAAGCGGCCGGACCGCCAGAGATTGGCTGCCAATCCACAAGGGTTCCAGCCCTTCCGTTCAACTTGGTGGCCGCTCTAGCTAGGTCATCGGCATCAATAGCCGTGCTACGGGCGTTGTTGGCGAGAACACGAACCGCGAAGAAAGAAGCGTGTAAGAAATCGAGAAATCGACGCTCTTCCGCTCTTCAGAATTCTTGGGAAAAGTTCCCTGATGCCGCAAAAAATTTCCCTGATGTCTCGAATATTTTCCCTGATATCTTGCTTAGGGAATTCCTCGAGAAACCGCTGCGGCACAGCGGTCTCTTGCTTCGAAATCGGCTCTTAGAGCCTGGAAATCGCAAAATTCCCTGTAAAATTCCCTGTTACCAGGGAATTTGTATGGAGACGGGTGCGATCAGCACTGCGTCGCCAGCCAACCAGTCCGGAGCCTGGAGATTCTACCCCGAGTAATTCAGAAAGCCCCGCCAAAGGCGCGCTTTTGCGAATTGCGATCAGTCTCTAGCCTTCGAATTTGGCCACTTCGAGAGGGAAATAGCCGATAGTCTCCGGCGGATATTTGAAATATTCCCGTTTTTGAGAGACTGCGGCCGGAGACGGGTTCGATTTGCACTGCGTGGCCGGTGCGCCAGTCGAATTTGCCATCGTCTCCGACGATCCGGTCATAAAATCGGGAATTTCCGATCGCGCAATTCTTCCGCGAAGGCTAACCTGTTCGCGCAAACATCGCGACCAGCGTGTCGCGCAGCCAACTGATGCCCATGTCGCTCGCGAAGCGTGGATGGGTGTGGACCGTGATCTCCACGGGCGGCAGGTCGAACGGAAGGGTCAGCAAACAAAATGCCTTGGCGCTGTTGAGTTGGCGAGCCAGACTTTCAGGAAAGATGACCGCGAGGTCGGTGTCGCGCACGATCTCTGGCGCCACGGTAAAGTGTCCGAGGCGAACGGCGATTTGCCGTTTGATACCCGTCTCAGCGAGCCATTGCTCGATCATCTGGTGGCCGGGTGCACTCGTACCGGCGTGGACGTAACGCAGCTTGACGAAATTTGTCTTCGTAAGTTTCGATCGTCCGATCGGATGACCGCTGCGAACCATGCAGACAAACTTGTCCACGAATAACGTCTGGCTTGCGCATTCGCCCTCGAGGTTCTTGAGATAGCCGATCGCCAGATCGACTTCGCCGGCGCGCATCGCGCCGACGACCGCATCTACCGCCAGCGGCACGACATCCAGCCGCGCCGACGGCGCGACGCGCACCAGCCTGGCCATCAGGCGCGGCAGATAATAGACCTCTGACACATCCGACATCGCCACGCGAAACACGCGCTGCGTCACCAGCGGATCGAAGGCGACGCGCTCCTGGATTGCGCGATTGATGATGCCGAACGCCTGATCGAACGGCTCATGCAAACGCACCGCTGCCTCCGTCGGCAGCATCCGGTTTGCGGCGCGCACAAACAACGGGTCATTGAACCGGTCCCGTAAGCGGCGAAGCGCGTGACTGATGGCGGGCTGGGTGAGGCCGAGCCGGTCGCCCGCTGCGGTGAGACTCCGCAAATCCCAGATGGCGAGGAAGACCCGCAAGAGGTTGAGGTCAAGACCAGCATTAGTTTCGCTCATGATATGAATTATAACTATGAATTTGACTTAGATCAAATCTGCGAAAAAGATCATGACACCTGCAGCAATGAAGCTTTCGGGAGAGGTGGGAGTAACGGTGCGAGACGACATCGGAGTGGCAACCGCGGCCCGTCAGGTGCCGGCGGACCGAGAAGTAATGCCTTTGCGGGATCTCGTTGCCGAGATTGCTGAGCGGCGCGACGAGTTCGACCGCCTGTCGCATGTCCCGCGCGACGTGATCGAGAGCATGAAGCGCGCCGGTATCTTCCGCGCAGCGACGCCCAGGCGCTTTGGCGGCGACGCCCGCCCGCCTGCCGAATTTCTTCGCATGATCGAGGCGATAGCGGTTGCCGACGGATCGACGGCCTGGGTGGCAGCGTTCGGTTCTGCCAATACCTATCTTGCGGCGCTGCCGCTCGAGACTCAGCGCACGATCTACGCGGACGGACCCGACCAAGTCTATGCTGGCGGGCTCTACCCCTTGCAACCGGCGCGTCCGGTCGAGGGTGGCGTGCGCGCGACGGGGCGCTGGCGCTTTGCCAGCGGTTGCATGGCCGCCGACTGGATCGGTGTCGGCATCTCCGTTGACACGCCGCTGCTTAAATCACAGGCGCAGAGCACGACCTACATGGCCGTTTGTCCGGCCAATGAGGTGGAGATCATCGAAAACTGGGACGTTGTCGGCATGCAGGGGACCGGCAGTCACGACACCCGCGTGCAGGACAAGTTCTATCCGTTGGAATGGATCTGCGCACGCGGATCCGTCGGCCTCGTCGATGAGCCGCTCTATCGTTATCCCTCTCTCTCTTATCAGGCCGAGGTGCATGCGGCCGTGAATATTGGGCTGGCGCGCGCGGCGCTGGACACGGCCACCGAAATGGCAGGCGGAGCCAAGATCATGCCCGGCGCGCCGAAACTCGCCGACCGCGCCTATTACAGGTCCGAACTGGCGCGTGGCGAATCCAAATGGCGCAGTGCGCGCGCGTTCTTCTACGAGTCATCGGAGCGCGCGTGGGACGTTCTGCTCGCCGGCAATCCAATCAAGCCAGAACTCGAAAATCTGCTGCGCCTCAGCGCGACCCATGCGGCGCACGCGTCGGCTGAAGTCGTGCAGCAGGCTTACCGGATCGCGGGCATGGCGGCGATTCACAAGTCGCACCGCCTGCAACTCCTTCTTCGCGACTCCCTCGTCGTCACGCAACACGCGTCGCTGAGTGAAGGCACATACGAAGCGGCGGGCGCGATCTTCACGGGGGTGATGCCAGGCATGCCGTATCCTTGAGCCTGTTCCGCGCGGAGATGGCGCGGGCCTTGCATGATCTACTGCATCGATGATCTATTTTGAGAGGCAATGAAATGGAACGAGTTGCGCTTACCCGACGTGCGTTCATCGCCAGCAGTGTGATCGCGGCTGCAACGCGGCCTACGGCTCTGCTCGCGCAGGGATCTCCGATCAAGATCGGCATCGGCTCCGATCCGGTTTTTTCGTCCTTCTACCTCGCCGCACACGAAAAAATGTTCGAGGCGGAGAATCTGAACGTCGCACTGCAGATTTATCCGGACGGCGGTGAATCGCTGAACGCTCTTGTTGCACAGCAGGTTAATTTGGCGGCGGCGGCCGAACCGACACACATGGTTCGTTTCGCGCGCGCCGAGATGCGGCCGCTCGCGGTCGTGTATCAGTCCGGTCGCTACATCAAAATGGTGATCGGCAAGGACATCGAAGGCCCCGAGAAGATCAAGAAATTCGGCATCGTGGCCGGTTCGGTCAGCGAGTACTCCACGCTTCTGGCGTTGAAGAAGATCGGGCTCGAGCCGAGTGCGGTGCAGATGGTCCGCAGCGGCCCGCCGGAGTTGCCGGCGCTGCTGGCGCGCGGAGATATCGATGCGTTCTTCGCCTGGGAGCCCTGGCCGACCAACGGGGTCAAGCAAGGCGGTCGTATCGTCATGACCAGCAAGGACGTAGGCTACACCGACACGATGTGGGTTACGGCGGCGGCAGGCTGGTTCGACGCTAACCCCGAGGCCGCGCGCGGAATCCTGAAAGTCCTTGCGCGTTCGTGTGAGATCGTCGTTCGCGATCCGCAGCGGGCCGCGGTGGCGGTTCAGGCCGTCACAAAGATTCCGGTTGGGCAGTCGATTGCCGCGCTCAAGGACATGGATCCGGGGGTGCGGGATTTCACCGACGCGGATTTCCAGAGCTACGACGGAATCGCGGCATTCCTGGCGCAGCAGAAGGTGACGCCGGCGGTGGTCGATTTCCGCCGCGTCCTGCAGCTGGGCTTCTACAAGGCGGAACGCGCATGACCACCGGCTCATCCATCGCGCTCAACCAACTCAGCCTGACGCTCGACGGCAACGAGATTGTCACGCGCATCGATCTCCATATTGCCGCCGGCGAGTTCGTCTGCCTGCTCGGGCCCAGCGGCTGCGGAAAGTCCACGATCCTGAACGCGATCGCCGGTTTCCTTCCCTCCAGCGGCCAGATCCGCGTCGCCGACAAGCCGGTCAGCGGTCCCGGCGTCGATCGCGGCGTCGTCTTTCAGTCGTCGGAAGCGCTGTTCCCGTGGCTTACCGTGCGCGAGAACGTGGAGTACGGCCCCCGGCTGCGCGGGATCGCCGACCGCCAGCGGGCAGAGCTCGCCGATCACTATCTGTCATTGGTCGGCCTTTCGCATGCTGCGGAAAAATTTCCCGATGCGCTGTCGGGCGGCATGCGCCAGCGCGCACAGATCGCCCGCGTTCTCGTCAACGAGCCTTCCGTCGTGCTGATGGACGAGCCGTTCGGCGCCCTCGATGCGCAAACGCGTGAAGTGCTCCAGCGCGAGCTGGACCGCATCTGGCGCGCGACCGGCTGCACCATCGTGTTCGTCACGCATGACATCTGGGAATCCATCCTGTTGGCCGACCGCATCGTAACCATGACCGCGGGACCGCGCGCGACGATCAAGACCATTGAGACGATCGACCTGCCGCACCCGCGCGATCCGGCCGATCCCTCAAGCCTAGCGCTCTATCGTCGGTTGCGTGACGATATCGGCGCCGAGGTGACGCGCGTGCTGCGTGCCCAGGGCCTCGCCAGCGAAGAGATCGCGGCATGACCGAGACCGTGCAAGTAGCTCCGACCAAACGGCCCGCATTGAGGCGGGGCATGTCTTCCGGACTGAACCGGATCGGAATGGCCGCTCTGTCGATCCTGTGCGGCCTGTTCCTGTGGAAGATCGCGTCGCAGTACACATCACCGCTGTTTATGCCTTCGCCGGCCGCCACGCTGGATGCCGCAAAGGAGCTGATGCAGGACGGCACGTTGGTGCGAGCGTTGATCGCATCCTCGGCCAGGATCGCAACCGGCTGGGCATTGGGCGTTGCCGTCGGCATTCCGCTCGGCATCGTCATGGGCCGCTTCGCGCTGTTCAGGCAGTTTCTCGACCCCTATATCGAATTTTTCCGGTTCATTCCGCCGATTGCGTTCGTGACGCTGGCGGTGATCTGGCTCGGCCCGGGCGAGTCGGCGAAGGTCGCGCTGATTTTCTACACCACCGTCTTCATCGTCACGCTCAATACGATTGCGGGCGTGCAAGCGGTCAATCCGTTGCGGCTGCGTGCGGCCGCGAGCCTGGGCGCCGGCCCCGTGCAACTGCTGACGACCGTGATCCTGCCTTCGACTGTGCCGTTCATGGTCACCGGCGCACGGATCGCGATGGGCAATTCGTTTCTTACCGTGGTGTCGGCGGAGATTGTGTCGGCCGAAAACGGTCTTGGGGCGCTGATCTGGACCGCACGGAACTTTGCGCGAACCGAATGGGTGTTCGTCGGAATATTGGCGCTTGGCATGCTCGGCTATTTGTTCGACCGGGTGCTGCGGATCGCGGTGGCGCTGCTGTTGCGCCGCTACCAGCCGACGACGTGACGCGTGGTGATTGTTAGCCCGGCATCTTGCCAGTGGGGCAGGCTGGCCGGTCAACGTTTGGATAAGGAGTGAATGATGAACATCGCAGCGACCGTGGCGTCCGATGCCGCCGCTCTGGTCCTGCCGGATCGCGTTCGGTCCAGCATGTATACCGATCCGGCAATGTTCGAGGCTGAGATGTCCCGGATCTTCGAGCGGACCTGGGTCTGGGTGGCTCACGCAAGCGAGATTGCCGAGCCCGGCGACTTCAAGATGGTCATGGTCGGTCTGCAGCCCGTGATCGTGGTACGCGATCGCAAGGGCGCCGTGCATGTGCATGTCAACCGTTGCCGGCATCGCGCTGCGACGGTCTGCGAAGTGGCGAAAGGCAAGACCAACAGCTTCGTATGCCCCTATCACGGCTGGAGCTATGCGCTCGACGGCTCCCTGCGCGGCGTGCCCTACGACGCCGGTTACGCCGGCGCGATCGACAAGCGCCAGTTCCCGCTGAGATCGCTTCGCGTCGAAGAGTATGCCGGGCTGATCTTTGCAAGCTTCAGGCATGACATTGAACCGCTCGCTGATTTTCTCGGCGGAGCGAAGAAATGGATCGATCTGTTCATGAAGCAGAGCGCGGGATATCCGCTGACCACGCTCGGCGAGCACAAGTTCCGCTTCCCCGGCAACTGGAAGATCCAGCTTGAGAACACGACGGACGCCTATCATTTCCCGCTGGTCCACAAATCATTCCTGAACGCCGCGGACAAAGAGACCGAGGCGATGATGGACATCATGAACAATGGCGGCTTTGTCGAGGACCTCGGCAACGGCCACAGCGTCATGGTGATGATCCCGGGTCTCATCGATCTCGAGGAGAATCTTGATGCGCCGATCCCGAAAAAGTTCGAAGCGCTCGCCGCCGAACTCGCGCAAGACCATTCCGAGCGGGAGGTGCGGCGTATCGTGTGCGCGGTCGGCGGCACCGGATTCAATCTCAACCTGTTTCCCAATCTCGGGTGCTCGGCGGCGTTCTTCCGCGTGCTGCAGCCGATTTCGGTCGAGGAGACGGAAGTGCGGCATGTGGCGCTCGGCATGCAGGGCGGACCGAAGGCCGCTAACCGCGCGCGCTTGCGCATTCACGAATTCTTCCAGGGGCCGATGGGCTTTGGCAGCCCCGATGATGCCGAGGTGTGGGATCGCGTGCAGCACGGGGCGCAAGGCGGCAAGGATCTTTGGCTGATGCTGAACCGGGGCATAGCGGCAGAGGAAAGGCTTTCCGACGGCCATCGCCGCAGCGAGGTCAGCGCAGAGACCGGAATGCGCGCAGCCTACCAGCAGTGGAAGGCGATGATGGAAGTGGAGCCGTCATGAATTTCCCAGTCGTCATGATGTCGGCCATCGGCCTCGACGAGGCGAGGGAGTTCGTCTCCCTGGAAGCCGATCTGCTGGACCATGCCTGCTATGAGGAATGGCTCGCACTGTGGACGCCGCAATCGCGTTATGTCGTGCCGATCGATCCCGCCGCAACGGAATTCGAGGATACGCTCAACTATGCGTATGACGATCACGAGATGCGCCGCAAGCGCACCGAACGCCTGGTAGGCGGCCAGTCCGTTTCGGCGTCACCCGTGGCGCGCACCGTGCGTCTCCTATCACGCTTCCGTATCCTGGAGGCTAATAGCGCTTGTTGTGAGTTGCGCTGCGCACAACTGCTGACCGAGCACCGGCGCGGTCGCACGCGAACCTATGCCGCGAACCTCTGTTACAGGCTCGTGCGCGAGGCTGGAACGCTCAAGATCGATCAAAAGGTCGTTCGCCTGATCAACTCGACGGAAGCACTCGGTGGTATCAGCTATATTCTCTGAGCCGGTTGCGGCGCCCCAAGTAATTTGCGCAGAGCCTGAGTTGATGCTCGAGCTGCTGATCGCGCGGCGGGAGGAGCAGGTACCCGGCATCGTCGTTCTCGACCTGGTCGATCCCGACGGTGGCGCGTTGCCGTCTTTCGATGCCGGCGCGCATGTCGATCTGCAGGTATCGCCGGGGGTTATCAGGCAATATTCGCTGTGCGGAAATCCGGCAGACAGAAATATCTACCGGCTTGGCGTGCTGCTCGATCCGGCCTCGCGCGGCGGCTCGGCAGGCATCCATGAACGCTTTCATGCCGGCTTGCGTGTCAGGACTGGTCCACCCCGCAATCTGTTCCCGCTTGTGGATGCTCGCCGTTCCATCCTGATCGGCGGCGGTATCGGCATCACGCCGATCATCGCCATGGCCCATCATCTGCACGGCGCAGCCCGGGACTTCACGCTGCATTATTGCGCAAGGGCTCACGACAAGGCCGCATTCTTGCGCGAATTCGACGACGCCGGATTTCGCGATCGGGTCAACGTGCACTTCGACGATCGCCCTGCGCCACAGCGCTTCGACGCTGCGCGGGACCTTCCTCCGCCGACGTCCGATATTCATCTCTATGTTTGCGGCCCCGACGGTTTCATGGCCTGGATCATCGCCGAGGCAATTCGGCTCGGTTATCGCGAGCAGCAGATCCATCGCGAATATTTCAAGGCCGAAATGGACACTTCGGGCGAAGCCTTCGAGGTGTTGCTGGCGCGCAGCAACCGCAAGATTAAAGTTCCCGGCGAGAGCACAATCGTGGAGGCGCTGTCATGTGCCGGCGTCAAGGTCGCCACGTCCTGTGCAGAGGGCATTTGTGGGACATGCCTGTGCACTGTCCTTTCCGGCGTGCCCGACCATCGGGACGTCTATCTTACCGACGAAGAGAAGGCCGCGAACGACCAGATCTTACTCTGCTGCTCGCGCTCGAAAACGCCGCAGCTCGTGCTCGATCTTTGAGCCAGGGAGAAGCCGCCATGCCCGTAAGCGTTGATCAGCAAGCATTCAGGGATGCCATGAGCAGGCTCGGCGCGGCGGTGAACATCATTACGACAGACGGTCCTGCGGGCCGACACGGATTGACAGCGTCGGCCGTCTGCAGTGTGACGGACACGCCTCCAACGCTGCTTGTCTGCGTCAGGCGCGATTCGAGTGCCCACGAGGTGCTCAAGGTGAACGGCGCGCTTTGCGTCAACATACTCGCCGGCCGCCACCAGGATTTATCTGACCAGTTCGGCCGTCACGGAATTGCAGTCGAACAACGCTTCGCGGGCGGATCATGGACGCAGCTGGTAACAGGGGCGCCGGTCTTGACCGACGCGGTGGCGAGCCTCGATTGCCGCATCGCGAGGGTGGCGGAAGTCGGCACGCACAGCGTCTTGTTTTGCGAGGTTGAGGAAATCGCAACAGCGCTGCAGCCGGAGGGACTGATCTACTTCAATCGGCTGTATCACCGTATCGGGTCGCCCCTAGAATCCGCTGACGAGGCCTATGCATGAGTGAAATGAGCAAAGACGTTCTACTGCAATCGCTTGAAGCGCTTACGGAGCGGGTCGAAGCGTTGGAGGCGGAGGCCGACATTCGCCGTGTGCAGGCACGTTATATGTTTCTTTGTGACACCCCGTGCCCCGAATACGGAGTGGAGAATGACGGCCAACGTATCGAGCGCATCCTGGATCTCTATACTGAGGATGCGGTGTGGGAAGGAGTCGGTGCCTACTACGACAATCAGTTCGGCCGCCGCGTCGGCAAGGCGGCGCTGCGCGAGCATTTTGAGAGTTTCTGGGGCCAGAAGCGCGATCCAGCATTGTTGCTCAACGTGCACTATCTGACTTCAGAGCAGATTCATGTGCGCGGTGACGAAGCCGACGGGCAATGGGTGCATTGCCAGCCGTGGATTTTCTCCGACGGATCGTCGCTCTTGCGGTCCAGTCGCTTGAACAACCTGTTCCGCAAGGTCGATGGCGTCTGGAAAGTCGCTCGCACTCGAACGGAAAACGTATTCGTGGCGCCGCTTGGCGCCGGCTGGGCGAACAACGTCCCGGATCGTTCGGTCCTGATGCGCTGACGCGCCAATGACGAGGCAGCGATGACGGGCCCGCGCGCGAAGATGTGGAAGACCTACGCACTCCACGGCTTCACCGTCATGGTTGTCCAGCAATGGACCGACCCCTTCGGCACGCCAATGGTGAGGATTGCCGATACAAGCGATGAGGGCAGGGCCGAAGGCATGCCCGAGGCCATCTTTCTGTCGCAGGCTGTTCCGGTCACGATCCCGAACGGCGAGTGAGCGTCGATGTCCAATCGGTATCCCGCCATTGAACGCTGTTTCGTCGGGACGACGAAGGCGCGCATCCACATAGCTACCGCCGGTACGGGCAGGCCGATTCTGCTGCTGCACCAGACACCGCGTTCGTGGGACGAATATCGCGATGTGCTGCCATTGATCGGCCATCACTATCGCGCGGTTGCGATGGACACTGTTGGTTTCGGAGACTCGGAAGCGCTCCCTTTCGAGGAAAATTCCATCGAAGCGTGGTCCGCCTGTGCCTTCGATCTGCTTGACGCCCTGGAGCTGCCGGAGGCCGCTGTCGTCGGCCACCATACCGGAGCGGCCATCGCGATCGAGATGGCGGCGGCGCGGCCCGCGCGGATCGCGGCGGTCGCGCTTTCCGCGCCGCCCTATGTCGATGTCGAACGACGTGCGCGCTCCGCGGGCAAATCGGTCATCGACGAAGCGCGGCGCGCCGCGGACGGTAGCCATCTGCTTGCCCTCTGGCAGATGCGCCAGCCCTATTATCCTGCAGGCGATATAGATCTGCTTGACCGATTCATTGTCGACGCACTGAAGGCCGGACCACTGGCCGCCGAAGGCCACCGCGTGGTGGATCGATATGCGATGGACGCGCGTCTGCCGCTGGTGCGGTGCCCCGTCCGGGTAATGGCGCCCGCGGCAGATCCGCATGCCTTTCCCGTCGCAGGCAAGGTTGCCGGCGCTATTTCGGGTGCAAGTATGGTCGAGATTGCCGGTGGCACGGTACCGTTTCCCGATCAGATGCCTGAAATCTTCGCCGAGACGGTCCTCGCTTTCCTCGCGCGCGAGTATCCGGCCCGGTAGAGCGAGATGACAAGAAGGATTTGAGGTGGCACACGCGCCCTGTCAGGTTTGCACAAAATTTAAACCGACATGCTGCCAACCTCTTTTTCACGGCGCATGATTCTTCTCACAACAAAGGGGATACGTAAGTGAATTATTCCAACATAAATGAATTAGCATTTGACCATCGCGATGCGCGTGACGCTGAGCCGGAGCGTATGCAGAGCGTATCGGCTACATCAATCCGAATCAGTTCGTACCCGATGAGGTATTCGAACAGCAGAAAAAGAGCCCGGCCATGACGCCAGCGGTTCCTATGACGACGATGCCGGATGATGACCGTTGGCATTCAAAAGCCAAAAAGCGCTGGCCGCGATGATGGACAGCCAAGAAGCCACGCTGCTGCCGCCTCCCGTATTTGGCCGATAGTCGGTTGGCCCCGCCGGAAGCTGTGAATGGGCGGTTCCAGGCTATGGAGCAACGACTGGTTTAGCGCTACCTTAGGTTTGGCCGAGCTGAAGTCTCGGCCTTTTTATTTACCGGGGGCGGCATGGCTGAGGATGAGGTCGTAAAAGCTATTTCGACGGCAATGGAAGCTCTGTCCCCGTTGGATGCTCAGGCCCGGAAGCACCGCAACGCAGGTCCGTCGTTTACACTTCATCACGTCAGGCTCCAAGATAGAAGCTTTGCGCGGCAAAGCGGGCTACAAAATCGTTTAGCTACCTATCGTCTGTGATCCGTTGTGCACCCGAAACTGTACGATCTCTGCATTCCTGAAAATGAAAATGGCTTGAATTTATCTTCATCAACCTCGCGCAGGATCATCGGCGTGCCGCGCTTCTTTAAGTGCGACAGCACGGCCTCAGCTTCCTCATAGAACTTGATCGCTGTGCCATCTGGCAATTTTTCTTCGAGCGGATGCAGAACGATCGCCTTTGTCTTGTGATGTTGGATCCGGATGATGGTCGGCGCCTTCGGGTTGCGGTAATCCGTCCACTTAATGTGACCGGCAATGACGTTCTCAGGACGCTGCAACCACTCGAAACAGATGACCGCTATCGCAGCGGCTTCGACTTCACCCGCATGGATGCAATCGTTCGCAAACTCATAGACCTGGTCGCGAGTGACAGCCGCCTTAGTCTGCTTCACGCGCGTCTTCATGGTCACGCCAATCCAAGGATTGGGTACGTCCTTGTTGAACTCCGAAGGATAAAGTCGCTGAACAACCTTCCAAGCTTTTCGGGCAAGTACTGTCAGCTTCTCCGCCGTCCGAATCCGCTCGCCCTTCGGGCCTTCGACGAGTTTGTCGTAAATCTTATCTGCGGCGCGCGGTGAACTGATTTGATTAGCTTTGTGCCGGTTCGTCGCCCTTCCTTGTCCGGCAGATCGCAGAATGCGCGCATGGCCCATTCGTAATTCACACGAGACCGCACCGATACCTTTCCAGGTATGCTTTGCTCTGCTTGTATTCGCGGAACAGCCAGTCAACCGTTCCAATGCGCGGGGCGAGTTCTGACGAAATCGGCAAACCCTTCTGGACCCGCTCCCACTCATCGAACATTTGATTTAGTACGGCTGCCCTGCCGCCGGTACCATCTTCACCACATGCGATGATATAGTTTTCCCCCCAACGTTCATTTGGCACCGGGCAACCATTCTTGCGGCGGCGCGTGGGTATATTGAAATAGAAAGCAGTCAGTCCGTTCACGAGCGGTTTTGCTATCACGAACCGCGGTAGCGAGACTTTGATCGTCAGTAATCCTCTGCCGCGTCTATCGGCAGATGGCGCGGGGCGATTGCGTTGTCTAGTCGTCGATCAGCCATAACCGGCGCCGTCCCTCTTTCACGCGCGGATTAGGATACTCCTCGCCCACCCGTTTCAGAAAGTCCTCAACCGTTGGTTCTCCGCAGTATCCCGCCGCCAAATCGGCCGCCATGCGACAGGGCCAAGAGCCGTTCGGAATCTTTGCAGGACGTCTTTGTCGCGTCATTCGTGTTCGTCGTCCCCGGACGCGCTGAAGAGCAACGAAAGACCGCGGCCGAAACACTGCCGCGGGCGGACAAAGTTGATGAGTAGGAGATCGGACTTCGACGAAAAGAACAACGTTCGCTCGCGGAGCACGCAACACTTGTCCGCTGTTGTCGTCTTCCTGGGCCTTTGCATGTCAGTGCCCTCAACGCCGAGCGCGCGATCGGGCGCACATGCGATGTTGACTCGTGCGATAACAAAAGAAAACGCCGATCTGGTTGGACGTCATCTGCCAAGATCGAATATTGGTGCGCTTCTGCGATCGTATTCGGGACCTGGCGTAAGTCAGCGAAGGTAAGGATAGCAGAAATACTTGCGCGCTTCGGACCTGCATTCATCATTGCGATAGCTCACAATCTGTAGGGCATGCGGACGCTAGGATCGTCGGTCGAGAAATCCTTAGTATTGCGTGTGACCAAGAGCATCGCGTGTGTCTGCGCTGTTGCCCAGATAATTGCGTCAGGCAATTTGATGTGATGGTTGCGGCGAAGGCTGACGGCACGCTCTGCAATCCCTCTATCGAGCGCAATGACATCGAAATTGCTCAGAAAGCTGCGCGTCGCAACTTCGACATCGCCAGTAGCGCCAACCATCACCTCCATCCACGTGATGATGCTGACTGCCTTCTCCGTGTAGCGCTGAAGTTCAGTGCGAGCTTGGGGAATGGCGTTGAGGTAGTCGACCAAGACGTTGGTGTCGAACAGCGCCTTCACCATTCTCTGCGCACTTTTTCCTGATAGGCTAAGCCGTCCACTTTGCGTTTGCCCCATAGGCCGAACGCATCGCCCTCCTGTATGTCACGTCGCTTCGCGAGATAGTCATCGATCGCCTGACGGATTAGGGCCGCGCGAGATCGCTTCTCTTTTTTCGACAATTCGTCCAGCGCTTGAAGCTGGGTATCGCCGAGGTCAACCAGTGTCCGCATGACCTTCGTCCCATGATGTATGATATTGTTATCATATATCATACGGGCAGGAAAGCCAATTCCGCACTAGGGGTCAAGCTCATAACCTGAAGGCCACAGGTTCAAATCCTATCCCCGCAACCAGTCAACAAGCCCTTGAAAACAAATCGTTTTCGAGGGCTTTTTGCTATCCGAATTCTGGCCCGAAATTTTGTTCGTGGAACCGTCGTGGAAGTGGCAGAAGGAAAGTCGCAGCGTAAGATCGACGGGGTTGGGCGCCACGTAATGATTCAATTGTGATCGGAGGCCCACTGCGGGCGCCGCCATCGACGCCAAGATTTTGCTGCGTCGGCTATGCCCGCTGCACCACTCGACTGCGAATCTGGGGCGCAGGAGTTCGAGTCTCTTCGGGCAATCGCCGGTAAAGGAATCACCATGACGGCTGAAGGATATGTATCCTCCCATTTCGCGGTGAAGGCGTGACTACCGGTGCGACCCCGCCAGGAGCTGTGCCCGCGCCTCTCGGCATCATCGAGCCGCATGGGCCGCTCCTGCGCCTGCCGCTAGATGGGCAGCTGCTCTACAAGATTATGACCGTGGGGAACCTGCTGCGGTCGGTCGAGGGCGGGTATCTGCATTTCAATCGCGTCGATTCATATACAGACTTGTCGAACGGCGACCCCCATGATGGCCAGCAGCTGCCCAGCAATCGAACCGGGAACGAAATGTCGCGGTTTGCCAAGGCGCCGGATTTCTCGGGCGCAGATTATTACGACCGGTGCCGCGCCAGGACCTATGCCTGTTGCTTTTAGCTGGAGAACTCCGATTACATCTGGACCAATTACGGCAAGGGCGGTGGCAGGGGAAAGGTCGGTGTCGTCTTTGACTTCGCGAAGCTGCGCGCGGCGATCAACCGCGTCCTGGAGCCCGGCACCGCCGCGCTATTCTACAACGGCATCCAGTACCACCAGATTTTCTCCGTAAATTACGGGATCATCGAATACGTCGACTGGGACAGGCACCAGGCGAACGAAATCGTCTACACCTACCTCAAGGACCGGGAACAGTTCTCCGTGGAAAAGGAGCTGCGCGTCACCCTGTCAGCGATCGGCATGGGGCACTTTGTGCTGGATGACGGCAGCATGATGGTTTTCCCAACCAGCCTGCAGTTGCCGTTCGATTTCCAGTCGACTTTTGCAGACGGAACGGTTCAGCAAATCCTGCATGTGCCGGGGGGTGCGACACGAGCTTTCTTCAGGAGGGCTTGCGCAAATTAGGCATCACGCCAGCATGAGCTATCCGCTCAAGCACCATTTCATCCCGGCCTTCTTTCTCGCTCAGTGGGCTGAAGCCGATGAGAAGCTGATCGAATATCCCCGCCAAATCTCGTGCCCATCGTCAGCTATCTCGCGCTTCGCGGGCGCTGCCGCACCTGCTCCGCGACGATCGCGCCTTATCATCTAGCCGTTGAGCTGGCGGCGATTGCCATCGCGATTTGGGCCACGGCGGTCGAACTGGATCCAATCACGCTCTGGGCTGATTGCCTGCTGGGTTGGATGTTGCTCGCCCTGGCATGGATCGACCTTCGTCACATGCGCTTGCCCGACGCCCTCACCCTGCCACTGTTGGCCTTGGGCTTGTTCGCGGAAGCCGCGACCGCGTCCGAGCAATTTGCAGCGCATGTCGCCGGAGCGATTGCCGGCTACGTAACCTTCAAGGGGATAGCCATTGGATATCGTGCCGCACGCCGGCGCGATGGCTTGGGAGGCGGAGATGCAAAGCTGCTCGCGGCGGCCGGCGCCTGGGCCGGTTGGACCGAGTCGCCTGACGTTGTGTTCCTCGCTGCGCTGCTCGGCATTGCAGGAGCGGTTGTTTCGCGCACCCGCGGAGATGCAATGAGCTGGGTGACAGCGTTGCCCTTTGGACCTTGCCTGGCGATTGCGCTGTGGATTGTGCGTCTGCACGGGCCTTTGATCTTCGGGAGAGTATCAGTAGGGGATCGAATCTAACGATCGAGCTCCCACACAATCTGGGGAGTTCGGGCGTCAAGGCGTTGATGGCTGCCTAAACGGCGAGCCGAGTGAAATCGGTATTCGTGGGCGCCTAATCATGCAAAACAAAGGCTCGAGGAGCAGAGTGGAGCCTCGCTCACGCTACAGCCGAAAAGAGGCGGTTCGGATGAGGTCTTCTTACTTTGCATTCAATGTTGCGTTGCTGGGCGTTTCGCAGTGCGCGCCCGATTGGTTCCCTCGTCCGGACCTATTTCACTGCGCTATTGAGATGTTCCTCAAGCCGCGCTGCGAGATCGCCCCGCTCGTGAAAGCGATTTTTGGGCAGGAGCAGGATGAACCCAAAGTTCTACACGAACCAATACCATGAGCATGCAAGCACCTGTTTGAGGCGCGAAAACAAGACAATCCCATGATCCGATTTGAACCTACCTCGAGAAGATCCGGAGACTTCGGGCAAACGATCGGAGAACATATCGCAGATTTGGATCGTGTGGGGGAAAGGCGGTGTCGCAAGAAATGAGGATAATATGGTAGCGAGAACACGCTAAAACTCCCTGATACCGGTATGAAATTCCCTGATCTTCTAAATGCTTTCCCTGTTAATTTTCATAGGGATTACGCGAGAAGTGACTGCGGCACAGCGGCTTCTTGCCACTAAATCAGCTCCTCGAGTCCCAAAATTGCAATTTTCCCTGTAAAATTCCCTGTTCGCAGGGAATTTGTCTAGAGACCGTTGCGATCAGCACTGCGTCGCCAGCCAGCCTTTAGCCAACCTCGACACATAATCAATCTAATCGAGACACAATGTTGGCGGGTAGTGCCGTGACCCTCCTCCACGTTGTTCGAAGCAGCCCTCACCAAAAAAAATGCACCACCATCTGCACAATTGAGGTGCGACGATGCGGACCATGATCGACGTTGTGTGCCATGCATTGGACGTGCGGTGGCCGCTGGCCAGTGCGCCAGTTCGTTGGCTGCGCACTGTGAGGTGGCTTAATGTTGCGACAGCACTGATCGTCGCCTTTATGGTGGGGCCGCTGGCGACGGAGCGTGTTTCCGCTGCGAGCGCGGGCGACAACGAGATCCGGATCGGCAACACCATGCCGTACAGCGGTCCGGCTTCCGCCTACGGCACCATTGGCAAGGTGATCTCGGCCTATTTCGACAAGATCAACGCCGAAGGCGGCATCAATGGCCGCAAGATCAATTTCATATCGTATGACGACGCGTACAACCCCGCCAAGACCGTGGAGCTGACCCGCAAGCTTGTCGAGGAGGACCGGGTTCTCTTGGTCTTCGCGAGCCTCGGTACGGCGCCAAGTGCTGCGGTTCAACCCTATTTGAATTCAAAAAAAGTCCCACAGCTGTTTATCGCTTCGGGCGCGTCGACCTGGGACCAGCCGCACGAGTTCCCCTGGACCATGGGCTTTCAGCCCAGCTACCAGACCGAAGCTCACATCTATGCGCAGTATTTGCTGGAGAACCATCCTCACGGCAAGATCGCTGTGCTTTATCAGGACGACGGGTTCGGCAAGGACTACGTCAAGGGCCTGAAAGACGGACTCGGTGGCAAGATCCCGATCGTGGCCGAGGCTCCCTACAAGGTCACGGACCCGACTATCGATGCGCAGATTGCCAAACTCAAGGCCTCGGGCGCAGACATTTTCTTCGATGTGACGACCCCGAAATTCGCTGTCATGGCGATCCGGCGAACTGCCGAACTCGGGTGGAAACCGGTACACATCATCCCGACGGTGTCTGAATCGGTCTCGGCGGTCATGCAGCCGGCGGGCCCGCAGAATTCGGAAGGACTGCTGTCGGCCGGATACAGTTTCGAGGGCGACGATCCGGCAGCCGCCAGCGATCCGGTTTACCGCGACTGGGCCGCTTTCATGGACCTATATGTTCCGAGCGCAAGCAAGGCCAACAGCCTCAGCGTCTTCGGTTACGTGATCGCCAAGGCGATGGTCGAGGTGCTGGTGAGATGTGGCGATGATCTGTCCCGGGACAATGTGATGAGGCAGGCGGCCTCGCTCAAGGGTCTGCAGCTCCCAATGCTGATCCCCGGGATCGTGGTCAATACCAGCGCGAGCGATCACGCGCCGCTTGAGCAGATGCAGATGATGCGGTTCTCAGCCGGACGATGGGAACGCTTCGGATCCGTTCGCAGCGGGATTGATGCGGGCAGCGTCAGCGACTCCTTCAAGACGATCTTCCGCTATGGTACAGCCAAGCACGACTTGGCGGCTCAGCTGAATGCCAACACCGTCACCCTGATGACCGGCTCGTTCGGCAGTACTTATGCCCAGATCGGCGCCGATCTCTCTTCGGTGCTAGACAATGGCGCAAATCTGCGCGTGTTGCCTGTTCTCGGCCGCGGATCCGTTCAGGCCGTGGCGGATATCCTGCTATTGAAGGGGGTTGACGCCGGAATCGTGCGCAAGGACACGCTCGCATACCTCGAACGCAAGGACTTCGCCAACAACATCCGCAATCAGTTTGTCTACGTGACCAAGATGTTCAACGAGGAAATGCACGTGCTCGCGCCGCGGACGATCCGCAGCATGAAGGATCTCGATGGCAAGACGGTGGTCGTCGATTTGCCGGATGCCAGCACCTTCGTGACCTCGATCAATGTTTTTGAGCGTCTCGGGATCAAGCCGCATCTGCTCTATATCGAACCGCGGCTCGCGCTGGAAATGCTGAGCAAAGGCGAGATCGATGCCATCGTGGCGGTCGAAGGCAAACCGGTGCAATGGCTCAGCCAGGTGAGGGATCCGAACCTGCATTTGGTGCCGGTCGAATATGAGAAAACGCTCCAGGAGGAGTATTTGCCGTCGCAGCTTTCATCGGCGGACTATCCCAACCTGGTTTCGGACGCTGGTCCCGTCGATACGATTGCGGCCGAGGCCGTCCTGGCGTCCTACAACTGGCCACCGACCAGCGACCGCTATCGCCGTCTCTCCTTGCTGGTCGATTCGCTCTTTACGCGCGTTGCGCAATTGCAGCGGCCGCCGTTCCATCCAAAATGGAAAGAGGTGGCCCTGAAGGCTCCGGTAGCCGGCTGGACCCGGTTTCAGGCCGCGCAGGAGTGGATCGACCGCAACTCCCCTTCGGTCGGGACAGCTGCGGCATCCGCCGCAGTTGAGGTGCCACGCGCAGGCAAGCCACTGGATCGCAACGATCCGCTGTATCGCGAATTCCTCGAGTGGCGCGCGAACCGCTTAAACGTACGTCGCTGACGATCGCTCGAGACGTGGGTTTTTTGGCGGCGCCGTTTGTCCATATCGGCTCTGTCGCGTTCTCTCAGCGCGTATGGCTGGCAAGCGCATCGAGTTCGCGTCGCGCCTCGGATGCACCCCATTCTTCGGCTTTCTGATACCAGTTCCGGGCTTGTGCCAGATCAGGCTCCGCGTCGGCCATGCCGAATTGCTTCGACACAATCGGATCGAAACTCTTCGCCAGCAACAGGGCGGCGCGGGCATCGTGAGCTTGGGCTGCGCGAAGCAGCAACAAGCGGGCCGCCTGCAGATCGCCGGTCGCCAGCAGTTCCTGCGCCCGCCTGACGAAACCTGCGACTTCGTTGGGATTGATCTCGCGCGCCGGCGGCTCCGCGCGCGCGGCAACGGGTGGTTCTGCGGATGCTATGGGCTGTTGCTGTTGTGGCTGCTGTTGCGGCGTTGACGCGGCAGGGCTGGAGGGCACTGTTGCGACGCTGGTGGACGCCCCCTCAACGGCGGGGCCGCCGGGCCGCGCTGACGTCCAGGTCAGCCGGACGACGCTGCTGACCAGCGCAGCCCCGTCAGAGCCACCAAGCTCAGCGGTCAACTTCATCACGCCGACAAAGTCCGCCGGTGGAATGACCGATGCGTCCGAAATCTCCTGCGCTGGCACGCGCCACTCGCCGGCACTCATCCGCCTGCCGACCGTCAGCCTGGCACCGGCCGGCATTCTGTCGATTGTGACCGTCGCGCCGGGATCGGGAGATTTGACGTTGACACCAAGCGACAGCCGCTCGTTGACGGGTCCGCTGCCGTCGCGGATGACCAGAGTAGGCGCGGGCGTGCGCTGCGGCGCCGGAAACAGGGACGACCTCAACGATTTCAAAGCCGGCAGCGAAGCTAATCCATCCCCATCGGCCGGACCTTGCGAGGCCGGAAAGGCTGCGACGAAAACCAGCGCGACAAGAGCGGACACGCCCATGGCAACCGCAAATCTGGCGGCGATGCTGCCGAACGCGTGGCGGTTCTGGAGCGCAGATGGCGCTTCGACGAGATCAGGCTCACCCTGTTCTTGCGTGGCTCTCGCGACCGCCTCCGCGAAGACATCCGACTGCCTATGAGCTTGCCAGTCCTGGGGTTCGACGGGGCGCAAATGCGTGACGGTCTCATCGGGCTTGCCCTGCGCCGGCCAGCCTTGCCTGTCCTTTGCGCGCCCAAACGGTATCGGGTCCGGGTCTTTGCTACGTTCACGCAGCCACGACGCCGCACGACCGACGGAATCGAGGTCTCGTTGTTTTGGATCGCTCACGCCAATCCTCACTCTACTCAGTCGCGCCTGCTCCAGCGGGGCAGGCAACATTTGCCGAGGACCCGATGCGCCCTCATCATCCTGCGCCGCCAAAATTTCGATCAAACCTGCGCTGTGACTCAATAATCCGACTTGGCCTTCCGAGCCGGATCCCAACCATATGAAATGCGATTGCAGCAACGCATCCGATGCTGCGTTGCACACCGCTGTCGCCGAAGGTTGTGATATGAATTCCCGGCAGGTTCATCAGAGTTTCCCAATCTGACGCTTCTCCAAACCGACGCGCTCCATGCTTACTAGGGAGAATGGCATTCGTGAGTCCCATTCTGGCCTAAAGTATGAGCGGATGGATGTTCGCAACCGTAAATTGACCAAAGTTTGTTTAACCGCGCGGCTGGCCTCCCATCTGAGGAAATATTGCGGAGTTGGATCGGGTGAGGATAAGCGGGTAACGCTTCCCCCAAGTCTTCTGGCGCCGTCAGATATTATCACGGGATGGATCAGCGGCCGCTGAACGTCGGTTTGCGTTTCTCAAAAGGCGCGCACTGCTTCCTTGTGGTCGATTGGCCTATTGTGCCAGCCGCGCGCGCCCTCAATCCGTTGCACAGAGCGCGAGCTGTTTTCGCAGCCACGCGTGGCCGGAATCCTTGGTCGAAATGGGTGTGCCAGGTTGCATGCGTCAGGCGTGTTGATGCCGGTGCTGGCGCTTCGCAAAATTCCGTACGGCGAGTGGGTCGGCTTGGTGATGCCGCTTGATCGCAAAGTGGTTTGTGATTTGCATCGGGGCATTGATTATCGGAGTCTGGATCAACCGGGGACCGTTCTGAAAACGAGACCGGTCAAAATCACAAAGAAGGATCCTTGCCTAAATGTCCGAACAAATCCGTTCCTGGTTGTCCTTCCAGCGCGATGCGATGCTGAGCTTGATGGAGAAGGTGGTAAACATCGATAGCGGATCCTACGACAAGGCCGGTGTCGACGCAGTTGGGGAAGTTTTCGAGGAATTCTTCAAAAGTCACGGTATCGAGGTCGAGCGTCTGCCGCGGGACGTGTCAGGCGACATTTTTCGCGCCGGCATTGCAGGACCCGGCAATGCTCCCATCGTGCTGATGGGCCATCGCGATACCGTGTTCTCGAAGGGCGAGGCGGCCCGGCGCCCGTTCACCATCAGGGACGGACGGGCGTATGGCCCCGGCGTCATGGACATGAAGGGTGGTCTGGTGCTCAACGCGTTCGTCCTTGCGGCCTTCAAGAAGTTCGGAGGCAATCCAGCGCCGCTCATCGCATTGCTGACCTCCGACGAGGAGATCGGATCGCCGCAATCGCGCGGGGTCATCGAAGAGACGGCACGCGGCGCGCGCGCCGTCTACAATGCTGAACCGGGAAGGCCGAACGGCAACGTCGTCTCGCAGCGGAAGGGCGGCGTTTTCATGGTGATGGATGTCGTCGGAAAGGCCGCGCATTCCGGGGGCAATTTCGAAAGGGGGCACAGTGCTATCAACGCACTTGCCCACAAGACCCTGGCGATCGCCGCGCTTACCGATCTCTCCATCGGCGTGACGTTGAACATTGGCCTGGTGTCCGGTGGACAGTCCGTCAACACGGTGGCCCCGACGGCAACAGGAGAGATCGATATGCGTTATGCGAGGCCAGCGGATCGTGACAGGATTTTCGCAGCCATCGAAAAGATCGCCGCGACAGAACATGTGCCCGGCACATCGGCGACGCTGAGGATCAAGGGAGAGTTCCTGCCGCTCGAGCACACGGCCGGCAATGCCCGCCTGCTGGAGATTTATCAAAAGGCTGCAAAGCAGGCAGGCCTCGCTTTGGAAGGCGAAGCCACCGGCGGTTGCGCCGATTCCGGCTTTACGTCGGCCGTCGGCACACCGACACTGTGTGCAACGGGTCCCGTCGGAGGCGCGGCGCATAGTCCGGAAGAATATCTGGAGGTAGAGAGCGTTGTGCCGCGCGCGATGGCTCTTGCCGATGCTGTGTCCGACACCGCGCCCCTAAAAGGGTGAGGGTATCCTTGGAGCTTTCCGCTTCCACCCGCAGGCGACAAAAAGCTCTCTGACGATATTGTTGAGGTCGATCGATGCGCAAGCGAAATCCTGCCGCGACACCAAAGTCCGACGCCATGGCGATTTCGCGATGCCTTAAATCGCCCCGAATGATCGAGGTCCGGCGCGGCTCAAATTTTTTTAACTTGCAAAATGCAAGTCATGATATAGGCTGGTCCCCCAAGCGATGAGGCGCGTGTCGACGCGCCGGAAACAGGAGGCATGCCTTGTCCGAGGATGCGCTGGTAACGCGCGAGCAGCGCGGCCATGTTTCGATTCTGACGATGGTCTATCGGCCCTACAATTTGCTGGGCCCGAAACTCATCAATGCGATCGTGGAGCAGATTGAGGCTGCGCGGAACGCCGCCAGCCGCGCTATCGTCATCCGCAGCGGCTTGCGGCATTTCTCCGCAGGTGCTGATCTCGACATTTTCGACAAGCGCGTCGCCGCCGGCAGCGCCGACCAGGATAGCGAGAACCGCCGGCTGAACGGTGTCGAATTCTTGGGCTTCATGGAGTTGCTGCCGATCCCGTTGATCGCCAGCGTTCACGGCGTTTGCCTTGGCGGAGGGCTCGAGCTCGCACTGTCCTGCGACTACATCATTGCCGCGTCGTCAGCGAAGATTGGCTCGGTAGAGGCGACGTTGGGGCTGCATCCGCTGCTCGGCGGAATCCAGCGGCAAGTCCAGCGGATCGGGGCGCTGCGGGCCAAGGAGATGTCGATGCTCGCGCGGCGCTACGATGCGCCGACGCTGGAGAAATGGGGTTTGATCAACCTCACGGTACCGGAAGAACAGCTGGAGAAGGCGACCCTGGCGATCGCCGAGGAGTTTGCGCAAGGTCCGACGCTGGCCCATGCCGCAACCAAGGAGCTTGCGCATATCGCTGTTAACGACGGCGTCGCCGCCGCCGACGAAGCGATGGCAAGGGTCCAGGCGCCGATCTGGGCGTCGGAAGATCTGAAGACCGGCCTTGCATCGTTCCGCAAGAACGGGCCTGGGCTTGCCAAGTTCGCGGGGCGCTGACATGAGCGGCCCTCTCAATGGAATCCGCGTCGTCGACTTTTCCCGTGTGCTGGCCGGCCCCCTGTGCGCGCGGACATTGCAGGATCTCGGCGCCGAGGTCATCAAGGTCGAGCCGCCAAGCCCGGACGTTTCGCGCTTTGCGTTTCCATCGACCGACGGCATGTCGGGTTATTACGCCCAGCAGAACGCCGGCAAGCGCAACGTTAGCATCAATCTCAATATCCCCGGCGCCTATGAGCTGGCGCTCCGGCTTTGCGATACCGCCGATATCGTGGTGGAAAATTTCCGGGCGGGAACGCTTGGTTTCTTCGGTCTCGACTACGAGACGCTTTCCAAACGCAATCCACGATTGATCTACGCCTCGATCACCGGTTACGGCCAGGGCGGTCCGTGGCGCAGCCGGATGGCTTACGCGCCGACGGTGCAGGCCGAAGCTGGCTTCACCGAAAACAGCGTTCGCCATTATGGCAGTGCGCTCACCGAACCGCGTACCGACAGCCTGTCGCACGCCGACGTCTACGCCGGATTGCAGGCGGTGATCGCCATTCTTGCTGCGCTGAACAGCCGCCAGAAAACCGGCCAGGGCCAATACATCGACGTCGCGATGGCCGCGACCTTGCTTGCGGTCAACGAACGCGCCCATGTCGATCTGTCCGACGACGATATCGGGGCGGAGCCCGCGGTGCTCGGCGCCACCGATTGTTCGTTCTTCACGGGACCGCAGGGGGAGCAATTCACGGTCGCGACCAGCATCATCGGCAGCCGGACATTTCCATCCTGGCTGCGCGCGATGCGCCGCGTGGATCTGCTGGACGACCCGCGGTTTTCCAGTGCGGCCGCGCGGCGGTTGAATTTCGGCGCGCTCCACCAGGTCATTCAGTCGTGGATGCTGACATTCCCCGACATGGCGAGGCTCGATGCCCAGTTCGACGAGGCCAAGATCGCGATGGGCGAAATCCGCTCGATCAAGGAGCTTACCGCGTCCGAGTGGAGCGACTACTGGGGCGCTGTGCAGTTCGTGCCGGATCGGAACGGCGGGGAGTATCGGCTGCCGGGCTGGCCATGGCGGTTTTCCGCGGATGAGCTGACGCCGATCGGAACGCCGGCATTTCAGGGTGAACATAACATCGCGGTATTCAGCGAACTCGGCGTTGGCGAAGCCGAGTTGAAGCGGCTGGCGGAGACCGGGGTACTCGTCACGCATCGCCGCGCGTTGGAGCCCGAAGTGGCGGTCAAACCTTCAGCGGAACCGGGACAGGCTGCTTGATTCCGCCGGTATTTGCTCCTCAATCCCTCGGAGCATTTCAGGAGGACGCTGGACAGGCGGGCGTCGGGCTCGGATATACTGCTTGAGCAGGAATCCCCGGTCCAAAGGAAACCAATGTCCGACGCGAAGCGAAGCCGTGTTGCCAATAAGGAGTGTTCCATGGCTCGCGCCATGGAAGTGGTCGGCGACCGCTGGTCTATTTTGATCCTGCGCGAGGCCTATTACGGCGTGAAGCGATTCGACGAGTTCGAGTATTATGTCGGTGTGGCTCCCAACATCTTAAGCAGCCGTCTGAAGAAATTTGTCGATGCCGGCGTGATGACCCGCATCCCGTTGCCGGAACACTCCGGGCGATACGAGTATGTGCTGACGGAAAAAGGACGCGACTTCTTTCCAGCCTATCTGGCGCTGAAGAGATGGGGGGACGACTGGCTGGCTGAGCCGGAGGGGCCGCAAGTGGTTTTCAGGGATCGCGCCGCCGGACGCGAGATCGAATATCCAAAGCTCCTGACAGCCGGCGGCAAGCCGCTCCGCCTCGAAGACGTCGAGGTCGTCGCGGGTGCCGGCGCGGTGGCTTTCAACCGCAAGAGATTTGGCGGCGCCGCCGATGCAGGCCCGGCCAAGGCCGGCGTGAAGTCCCGTATTTCATCACGGCGAACGGGCAAGTAGCGAGGCCAACGCCCGCGTGATTTCGGTTCTGATCAGGTTGGCACGATATTCCGCCGAGGCGTAGCGATCGGACAAGCAGTCGGTATGCTCGCTAACCAACGCGGCGGCCGTTTCGATATTCTCGCGCGAAGGCATCTTGCCGCTCAGGAAATCCATGGCCGCATCGGCTGCGAAAGCACGACCTGCCGCGCCGGCGATGCCGATCGAAATCTCCGCAACGACGCCATCCTTCAGACGGAGACCAGCCGCGACCCCAACGACGGCATACCCGCTCGCCGGATGGCGGATTTTCCGGTATGTGAACCGCATCCCCGGTTCCGGCCGGGCGATATGGATGGCTGCGAGAACTTCGCCAGCTTCCAGGGCCGTGGTAAAGATGTCCACAAAGAAGTCGGTTGCCGCAACTTGTCGGCGGCCTTTCGGACCCGCGATCTCGAGTTCTGCCTTCAGCGCGATGACAACCGCGGGCCAGTCCGCCGCGGGATCCGCATTTGCCAGGGAGCCGCCGATGGTGCCGCGATTGCGCACTTGCGGGTCGGCGATCAGGTTGGCGGCCCGACCAAAGATCGGCAACACCTCGCGCAGTTTCCCGGATGCGAGCAGTTCGGCATGCGTCGTCAGCGCGCCAATCCTGATCCGGCCACCGCCGGTCTCGATTCCTCTTAGCTCGTCGACGCCGCCGATATCGATCAGCAAGGTGGGCGACGCCAGCCGCAGCTTCAGTGTCGGGATCAGGGTATGACCGCCGGCCACGAGCCTGGTTCCGTCCGGGTCGTTTTGCAGCAAACCAATCGCGTGGGACAGCGACGTCGCGCGCACATAGTCAAATGATGCCGGAATCATTGGCGTGCTCCGGCACGTGCGCTCTGAATCGCCGACCAGATTCGGGGCGGCGTCAAGGGCATGTCGAGATGCGATATCCCAAACGGCGACAATGCGTCGAGCACGGCGTGAACCATGCACGGCGGGGCCGCAATCGATCCGCTTTCGCCAATGCCCTTGACGCCGATCGGGTTAGTCGGGGAGGGGGTCTCCTGAAAAAATGATCTGATATTGGGGACGTGCTCGGCGCGCGGCACCGCATAGTCGAGCAGCGAGCCGGTCAGCAATTGTCCGTTGTCGGGGTCGTAGCTGACCTCTTCATAAAGGGCTTGGGCTATTCCCTGCACCACGCCGCCATGAATCTGGCCCGCAGCGAGCAGCGGATTGATGATGGTGCCGACGTCATCCACCGCAACATAGTCGATGATGTCGACAATCCCGGTCTCCGGATCGACTTCGACATAGGCCAGATGAATTCCCGAAGGCGAGCCCATGCCGGTCGGATCGTAGAACACCGTCTCGTCGAGGCCGGGCTCCAATCCGTCGGAAAGCTTGTGGCCCACATAGGCCATGCGGGCCACCTTGCCAAAGGTCACCGGTCGAATATCGGTCCCGGGAACACTGAACTCGCCCGCCGAATAGAAAACATCCTTTTCATCCACTTCAAGCATGCCAGCGGCGATCCTCTTTGCCTTCACGACAATGCGGCCGGACGACACATGAACGCTCGATCCGCCGACTGCCATCGACCTGGAATTAAACGTGCCATGACCGGCCTGAACCTGCCTCGTGTCTCCTTGCACGACGTCGATATTCTCGATCGGGATCTGAAGGACGTCGGCGGCGATCTGCGAAAGCGATGTCACATGACCGTGTCCCTGACTCATCGAGCCCGAGTAAATCGTCGCCCGGCCGCTGGAATCGATGCTCACCCGCGCGCTTTCCCAGCCGCCACGGTCGAAGCCGCTCGTCGCCAACCGGCGCGACGGCGCCATGCCGCACATATGGGTATAGGCAGCCATACCGATACCGCGATAACGGCCACTTCGGCGCAGCGCCTCGCATTCGCCCCTGCGGCCGGCGTAGTCGAAGGCCTCGAGCGCCTTGTCCAGGCAGCCCTGATAGTTGCCGCTGTCGAATATCACGCCCATGCTGCCGTAGGGCCGATACGGAAAATCGGCGCGTTGAATGAAATTCTTCCGCCGCACGTCGACCTGGTCGAGGTTGAGGTGACGCGCAACCGCATCGATGGTGCGTTCCGCAATGTAGGCGCCCTCGGGACGTCCATAACCGCGATACGCGTCCACCGGCACGGTATTGGTGACGATGACGCGCGAAACGGCCTCGTAGTTCGCAATTCTGTAGGTGCCGGTGCCATAGTTGATGGTGTTGACCGTCGGGCCGCCGGTGGCCATGTTCGACAGGTATGCGCCGACATTGCCCGATGTTTCGACCCTCATGCCGAGGATCGTGCCATCGTCGCGGATAGCGGCCTCGATGGTTTCGGTATGAGCACGGCCGTGGCTCGTCGACTGATGGCTTTCGGAGCGCGACTCCCACCACTTCACGGGAGCTCCGAGTTCGCGCGCCAGATAAGGGCAAAGCAAATCCTCGGGGTAGAGGTGCATCTTCGCGCCAAAGCCGCCGCCGATATCCGGCGCGACAATTCGCAGCAGATGTTCGGGAATGCCGACGGTCTCGGCGATCCAGCGCCGGTGCATATGCGGAACCTGGCTCGGGATGTAGACGGTCAGCGTGCCGTCGGCGCTCGGATCGGCAATGACGGCGCGCGTTTCCATGCAGGTCGGGATCAGCCTGTTATTGACGACACGCAGCCGAATAATCTGGTCGGCCTCGCGCGCCGCCTGCTGATAATCGCCACCGCGGACCTTGAACACGGTCGTGATGTTGTTGGGCACGTTGTCGTGCAGCTGCGGCGCGCCATCGCGGGTCGCAGCCTCTTCGTCGACGACGGCGGGCAGCGGCTCGTAGTCGACATCGATCAGACCAACGGCGTCGTAGGCCATGGTCAGCTTCTCGGCCACGACCAGCGCCACGCATTCACCGACAAAGCGAACGCGATCGACGGCGACAACTGGGCGGACGGGTACTTTCGTGCCCGGAATGATCCAGTTCGGAACGATCGGGCCGATCCTTCCCACGAGATCCCCACCGGAAAGCACGAGGCGAACGCCCGGCGCAGCCGCGGCCTCAGTGAGATCGACGCGGTTGATGACCGCATGGGCATGGGGCGATCTCAACACCGCCATGTGCAACATGCCCGGCAGCTTGATGTCGTCGACGTAGCGGCCTTTGCCGGTGATGAGTTTGAAGTCCTCGCGTCGCCGCAAGGATTGGCCGACATAACGGATCGCACGGGCGTCAGTCATGGTTGCGAGCCTCCGATGCAAGGGCTTCAACGGCTCGCACAATGTTGTGGTAGCCGGTGCAGCGGCAGATGTTGCCGGCGAGGTCGTGGCGGATTTCCGCTTCGGTCGGGTTCGGATGGTTCTTGAGCAACTCACGGACGCTCATGATCATCCCGGGCGTGCAGAAGCCGCATTGCAAGGCGTGGTGTTCATGGAAGGCGGCCTGAATAGGGTGCAGCCTGGTTGCGGATGGCGACAGACCTTCGATGGTCGTGATCGACGCGCCATCGGCCATCACGGCGAGGACAGTGCAGGATTTTACGGCCTGGCCGTCGATATCGACGGTGCATGCGCCGCACTGAGAGGTATCGCACCCGATGTGTGTTCCGGTCAGACCGAGATCGTCTCTGATCAGATGAACCAATAGTTTTCGCGCTTCGACCGAAACGGCCTTGCGCATTCCATTGATCTCGATGGTCACGACGTGGCGCTTTGCATCGATGTCGGCCATTTGTTTCTCCCAAGGCCCGCGCCTCACGAGAGGCGGATGTCGGCGATATCAATTGCAACGGCAATGAAGTTCGCAAGCGCGGTGCCGTCTGGATTTCTTCGATAGGCGCGCCGCCTGGTCGCTATCTTGATTCCGTCGAAATCCCGGTAGTCGGAGCTGTAGTGGGCGGTCGGAACACCTCCGGTCACCGTGGCGCTGTAATCCAGCCTGCTGATCAAGCCGTCGCTGCCGATGTGAAAGACCTGTTCGGAGCAGTGCGTTGCGATGGAATCCGGGAAGGTAACCTTGAGCCGTCGCCGTTGTTCGCCATGCTCATCCCACGGTTCGATCTCTTCGGTCTCTACTCCGGGCAGCAGGAAGAAAAACGGCGAATTCAGGTAATTCCAGATCGCGTAGCCGCTGAAATAGGCGAGATCCAGATCGTCCCATTTGGTTTCCACGGTATGGCCGTCAAATGCGGCGCGCGGGTTGCGTCGATCCTTGATGAGTTTTCCATCCAACGTTTCAACGGCGGCATAATTTTGCCGATAGACGCTGCGCATGCCGGGGTCCGTGAAGGGCTGATAGCTGACCGTCTGGCCGCAAACGTCAGCCGTGACATGGACATCCCTGAGCACGTCGCTCCAGCCCTTCCTTGCCCACAATGCGCCGGTGATCGACATGTCGCCCTCAATCGTCTTCAGCTTTCGCCATCGTGCGATACCGCCGTGGGCATCGAGGACAAGGTCGCGAAGTTCGCTCATGTCTGTTGCCCCAACCCTGCTGAGTTCGGTGGTCTCATGGTCCTCGGCCAGCCCGTTCCGGCAATCACCGGTGCCGGATGATTTTGTAACTCTAATGATAAGAGTGAATGGGAGGCAAGCGTTTTTATCCGGACCCGAAGCTTTGGCGGCTCCGGAAATTGGATTACTCTGGTAATAGGAGTTACCTGGAGGCTGACGTCGATGCGATCCAAGAGTTTTGATGGAATGGCGTGCTCGATCGCCGGCGTGTTGGACGCGCTGGGTGACCGCTGGGCCGTGCTGATCCTGCGCGACCTGTCGCTCGGGCTCAGCAGGTACGAGGATCTGCGACGGTCAACCGGCGTCACTCACGCCACCCTGTCCGATCGGCTCAAGCACCTCGAAGAAAAGCAACTGATCGAGCGGCGGCGATATCAAGCAGGTCCCGAGCGCTATGAATATCTGCTGACCCGAAAGGGCAGGGACACCATCCTCGTGATGCAGGCGCTCGCTCAGGTCGGGGACAAGTGGGCGGTGTCCGGCGACGCGGGGCCACCGCTCAAGTTCGTCAATCGAAAGAACGGCCGGACGCTGAAGCTTGCACTGGTCGAGGAGAAGTCGGGTGAGCTGGTTGGCGCGAGGGACGTCCAGCCGCAGGCAGGTCCCGGTGCCGATGATCTGGTCCGGTGGCGCCTGACAAAATTCGGGAACTGATGCCGTCGCGCCCTGCTGCGTCGCGTCATTGCGAGCAGCGACCCGACAAGGCAATCCGGTAAATGCCTTTATTGTTGATGGTGACTTACATCGGCATGACCGCGATAGCGGCTTCGACGGCGTCCGAGCGCCAAATTATCGAATGTTGCGACAAGGCACGCCGAAACACCAATCCAGTGCTGTTTTTCAAATGGCTGCTTTTCAAGCCGCTTGTTTGCGCGTCCTCGGTTTCGCAGGCTTGTCAGGGGGCAGCTTTGCCGAGGCTTGCCGCGCGCCGGGACCCGGATGGGTATGAACCTGCTTGGCCAAAAGCGGTTCGCCGCACTCGGAGCATACCATCACGGGATCGAACGTCTTGCCGCAGTTGCGGTGCTCATGCAGCAACGGCCGGCCGCGTTCGTCGACCATGTGAGTGTCGCCCCAATGGACCAGTGCCATCATGACCGGATACAGATCGAGGCCTTTCTGGGTGAGAATGTATTCGTGGCGTTTGGGTGCCTCCTGGTACGGAATGCGGCGCAATACGCCTTGCCGGACCAGCTTCTTCAGCCGTTCCGCGAGCAGATGGCGCGTGATTCCGAGCGTGGACTGAAATCCCTCGAACCGTCGGGTTCGCAGGAAGCATTCCCGCAAGATCAGAAGACTCCAGCGATCGCCGATCACGCCGATGGTTCGGGCCAATGAACATGGCTCTTCCTCCAGGGCATCCCACTTCATTCCTGTTCTCCAATCAGCACGGCGCGTCGATATCCGCTCGAATCGGCTGGGCGTTCCACGGCCGTCCCGTCATTCTAAATAGGCACTCTACGCGAGACAATGACCTGAGCGGTCTTTGTTTTTGCAACAAATTATCCGAAACAGGCTTTTATTGACAGTTCGTTTTTAGAACTGTATGAGAAATTTATAGCCAAGGCACGGCTGCTGGTCGTCGCGCGACCAGCCCTGACACAATGACGCGTGCCCCGAGGAGAGGCCGGTGGTCACCCCGCTGAAAGTTGAATTTCAGTTCGATTTCGGCAGCCCGAGTGCCTATCTGGCGGAGCTTGCCCTTGCCGGTATCGAACGGCGCACTGGCGTGAAGTTCGAATATGTTTCGGTCCTGCTCGGCGGGATCTACAAGGCGACCAACAATATGTCGCCGGCCGAGTCGCTTCGCGGAATCAGGAACAAGCCCGAATATCAGGCGCTGGAGACGCGGCGCTTTATTCGCCGCCACAACATCACGAAGTTTCGCCAGAATCCGTTTTTTCCCGTCAACACGCTCATGCTCATGCGAGGTGCGGTCGCGGCCCAGTTCGAAGGCGTGTTCGAGCCCTATTTCCGCGCCGCCTACCATCATATGTGGGAGGAGCCGAAGAAGATGGATGACCTCGAGGTTTTTCGAAGCGCATTCATCTCTTCTGGGATCGATATCGAAAAGCTGATGGCGCGCGCGCAGCAGGACGACGTCAAGAAGAAGCTGATCGAATTGACGACCGACGCGGTCAGTCGCGGAGCATTTGGCTCGCCAACGTTCTTTGTCGGAACGGAAATGTTCTTCGGCAAGGATCAGCTCCGTGACGTCGAAGAATCGATTGTCGAACAGACCAGCCACGTTGTTGCCAGACCGGCCTGAGATCGCGATCCGCGGCCCATCAGCTGGATGTCCGCGGCTTGAAAGACCAGAATGGATGTTCGTCGCTGCTGCGGAACGTAACTCAAGGAGAATGTCATGCCCGGTCCACTCAACGGCGTTCGCGTGCTCGATTTGACGGGCGTGGTCTCGGGCCCGTTCGCGACGATGTTTCTGGCGGACCAGGGCGCCGACGTGCTCAAGATCGAGCCGATCGGCGGCGACATCACCCGCCGCAGCCGCGCCACCATCGACAAGGCTGGAGAGTTCTCAGCGCTCTTCATCTCGTCAAACCGTGGCAAGCGCTCGCTGTCGATTGACGTCAAGAGTGCGGTCGGCCGCGAGGTTCTCGCCAGGCTCGTCGCGCAAGCTGACGTGCTGGTGCAGAATTTCCGACCCGGCGCCATGGAGCGCCTTGGCCTCGGCGCCGACGAATTGCGCGAGCGCCATCCGCGTCTGATCTATGTTTCGATCAGCGGCGTCGGCGATACCGGACCCTATGTGAAAAAGCGGGTCTACGATCCGATCATTCAGGGCCTGTCCGGATTCGCCGATATCCAGTCGCAGCCGGTGACCAATCGTCCGCAGATGATCCGCACCATCGTCTGCGACAAGACCACCGCCGTCTTTACCGCTCAGGCGGTGTCGTCGGCGCTGTACGCGCGCGAGAAAACCGGCAAAGGCGACCATATCCAGGTTGCGATGCTCGATGCCATGATTTCCTATCTGTGGCCGGAAGGCATGATGCAGTACACCGTGGTCGGATCCGAGGCGACCAGCGCCGATCCCAACGATCGGCCAGATCTCGTGTTCAAGACCAGCGACGGCTACATCACGGCCGGCACCATTTCCGATTCCGAATGGCAGGGCTTCTGCAGGGCGTCCGGCGATCCGGAACTTGCCAAGGATCCGCGCTTTGCGACGCCGTCGGCGCGCTCGGTCAACGCCACCGCGCGCATCAACAAGATGGCCGAATATATCGCAGAGCGAACCACCGCGGAATGGCTGGAGCGGCTCGACGCCGCCGACGTTCCCTGCGCGCCGATCCTGCGCCGCGGCGAGATCATCCATAACGAGCAGGTGGTGGCCCGCGGTATTATCGCCGAGTTCG
>Ga0137415_10000611_pt1 | contig 34955 bp, 26 predicted proteins | sample CZODoug3_1_1_16f_FD_183082 | JGI IMG/M metagenome (GOLD analysis project Ga0137415, IMG submission 183082) | Vadose zone soil fungal communities from Angelo Coast Range Reserve, California, USA - CZODoug3_1_1_16fungal (Hybrid Assembly) | ecosystem: Environmental > Terrestrial > Soil > Vadose...
TCAATCTATGTAGCACGACGCACGGTAAGTACCCATACCGTGCTTCCCGTAAGCCCAACAAGGGAACTGCTGTACCGTATGACCGTTCAATTCGCGCACACGTAGAGAGTTCATTCTCATCAGATCGGGTTCGGAATTTGGCTAGATTTAGCTGCTGAACTTCCTGACACTAATTCGCTACGCCGGTCTTTAGCTCTTCGCTGTAGTACGAGCCATATGCCGCGGCATCGTCGGCGCAATTTAGCGCGACGCCGATCAAATTCTTCTCGCGAAGTTGGTGGCAAGACTTCTGCGCGCTATCGAAGCCTGTTTGGGCCGCGCGAATAACTGTTAGAACGCCATCGCACAATTCGGCCAACATTAGGGCGTCCGAAACGGGCAAAGTCGGCGGAGAGTCCAGAATTACCCAATCGAAGACCGGACCGATCGTTTCCAGAAGGGATTTCAGACGCCCATTTGCGAGCAATTCCGCGGGATTTGCGGGTTTGTTGCCGCCGGGAATAAAGCACAGATATTCAGGCAGCCCCTTTTGAATAACGCTCACTTCCGCCGCCTCCCCTTTCAGGTATTCAGCGAGGCCAGGAGAACTCGGCGTACCGAAGCCGGAATGCAGATCGGGTCGGCGTAAATCGGCGTCAACCAAGAGAACCCGGCAATTCTGCTGCCGCGCCAAAGCGTGCGCAAGGTTGTTGGCAACGAAGGTTTTGCCTTCACTTGGCAAGGAACTCGTGACCAGGAGGCTGCGCAATGGCTGCTTGTCGCGAACTTGATAGAGCCGAGACCGCAAAGTCCGGAATTGCTCTCGTACGGCCGGGGGAGCGGCGGGATCTATAAAAACATTGCGCTCCAGATCCAAGCGCCAGCCTGGGTTCGCGCAGTGCGTCCATATGTCGTCGAAGCGGAGGAATTCGGCCGCTCTCGTCTTAGTATCAATCTCGGAATGGACCAGTGGATCCGAAGGACCCAATGGATCCAGTATCGCCGGAGGCGGAATCGTGGGCGATTCTGCCCTATGGACCTGGAGGTCTGGCGCTACCGGAGAAGGCACCTCGAGTGGCACGGTCCTTTGCTGTTCAGCGCGCTTTAAAGCTTCGTGGATCCTGCTCATGGCTTCCTTTCGTGTACTCCGCTCGATACTGAATTGTTGTGACCCATCTCTTCCAAGAGATGATTCAAACTGCGCAAAAGCTCGTCCACTCTTTTCGACGGATCCTCGCCGCTTCGAACTACAGGCCGAGCCATGGGATCTAGCTCGTCCAGTTCGAACTCATGCGCAGCTTCATGCACGACGCCCGGCGGAACGGGTTTCACCTGATCGACGAAAGCACTGATCAGCGAGTTCTCGCAGAGCAGGTTTGCCACGCGTGGGATGCCGCGCGAATACTTATAAACGGCCTCCACTGCCTCCGGAGAGAAAATGGGAGCTCCGTTAGCGCCGCCGATACGCAAGCGTTCGTTCATGTACCCGGTCATTTCTTCGTACGAAAGAGGTTGCGTTCGGCATCGCATGGTGATGCGCTGGCGCAACTGGCGAAGCCGCGGATCGCGCAACTTTTCCTCGAGCTCAGGCTGGCCGGAAAGCACAATCTGCAGCAGCTTTTCGCTTGCCGTCTCGAAATTGGTGAGCAAACGAATCTCCTCCAAGACTTCGAAGGAAAGATTCTGCGCTTCATCAATGATCAAGACAGAGGTCTTGCGATCGCGATACCGTTGCAGCAGCCAGTAATTGAGTCGCATCAGCACGTGGCTTTTGTCCCGGCTCTCGCAGGGTATTCCGAAGTCCGCCATCATGAAGTCGAAGAGTTGATTGGTGTCGAGTTGAGAGTTGAAAATGTAGGCGGTAGCCACGCCTTCCAGGTTTAGCCAATCGAGCAAACGGTTGAGCAGCGTCGTCTTGCCCGTGCCCACTTCACCTGTGAGCAGGATGAACCCCTTACGGTTCTTGATGCCATAGGCGAGGCCCGCCAGCGCTTCCTGGATTTCCCGCGTCAGGAACAGATACCGCGGATCCGGATTTGCGTTAAACGGATTTTCTCGCAGTCCAAAAAACGATTTATACATGAGTTGGTCTCAAGCGCTCGCGACCAGCCTCGGTCCATCGGCATCTTTCCTCGCCGCATGGCGACGCGCCCCTTCCACGGAAGGAATGTTGGCGAGCGTGGGTAGCTGGAGGAAGAACTCGACGTCTTCCTCGGTACGCAGGCTCTTGTCACGCAATTCGCTTAGAAGCGCGATCCCCAGGCCGAGCGCGAGTCCGGCGCCAAGCCCACCCAATATGAAGTACAACGGGTTGGGGAAGGAGGGCCCTTCCGGAAGATTTGCGCGGTCGAGGACACGGAATTCCGCGTTTTCAGCCTGGTGGTGCATATCGCTGAACATCGCAGTTTCGCTGCGCTTCTTAAGCAGGTCGTTGTATAAATTGGCTGCGCTCTCATGATCGCGAGTGAGTACTTTGTACTGCTCCTCGACATTCGGACTGGTTTGTAAGCGGCTCTGGTATAACGCGATTTGTCTTTGAACATCGCGCTGTTGGGCGGTCTTTTCTTTGATCGTGGCATCGTATTGATGCAGTTGACCCCGCAATTGCTGAATTTCGGGGCTCTCCGGACCGGACGCGGCTGTCCTCGTGCCCGTGCTTGCGGCACCCTGAGACGAAGCCATCTTCTGCTTTAGATCAGCAATACTCTGCCGAAGTCGGATTACGTCAGGATGGTCTTCCGTGTACTTGGCAAGAAGTGCCGAGAGCTCGCCCTGCATTTCAGTTAATTGCTTTTGGGCTGACGGATTATCGGCGGACTGAGAGCTTAGCTGCTGTGCGAGCATGGATTCGGTAAAGGCCTTATCTTGCTGAGCGCGGCCGAGAGCCTGCGTGGCGGCGTCGAGCTGCGTGTTTAATCCAGCAAGCAGGTTCAGGTTCGCTGATTGCTCGTCGGGCAGCATTCCGGTATAGCGCGACTTAAATGACGCGAGCTTTGCGTCCTGGTCATCCAATTTTGCCTTGGCATCTTCGAGCTGCTTGGTCAGGAACACTGTCGTCCCTGCAGATTGGTCGTGCTTTACGCGCTGGTTTTCCGCCAGAAACACGTCGGCAACCTCATTGCACATCTTTTGCGCGAGAGCAGGATCGCGATCCGAAACTTTGATATAGAAACCCGGCAGTTGCGTACTGTTGGATTCGGCCATCGGTTTCACTGGAGTGACTGTAATCTTCTTACGCAGCCGATCCACTAACCCTTCCATCGCTACCTGCTGTTTCCGCTCCTCTGGGTAAAGTCCAAACTTATTTATGATCGCTTCAAGCCTCGACCGGCTGAGTATCTGCTCCTGCAGCGTTGTCAGGCGTTGCTTCAGATCGCCCGTGCTTATGTCCGTGACATAGCTGGGCGAAACGGCAGGCTGATCCACAAGAACCACCGTTTGCGACGTGTATTCCTTCGGCAAGGCCAAGCACACCAGATAGCCGACCACCGGCCCCAGGATCGCCAAAAGAATTAACGTGCGCTTGTGCCGGCGAAGAATCGCCGAGTAGTCTTCCATAGTTAGCTGTCGATGTCCGATCATGTTCTTTTTTTCTCCAGGTGCGTTCAACCAATGGGAATGGGTTTAAGGTGCCAGGCAAATCCAAAATTGACTTGATGTCCTATAAGGCTCGGTCCTGTACAGATTCCCTGCGCGCATAGGACAACCGATGAAGTCTGGTACCGGCCAAGATATCCAAAGAACAACTCAGAATCCCTGCCAATACGACGGCGGAACTCCGCTACGCCGTAGATCGAATCAAAGGTTGAGTTTGCCGGCGCCGTTAGGGTAGGGCTGAAAAACGGAATTAAGTTCTTATTGCGCGCGTAGTTGAAAGTCAGGTCCATTGTCCAAGCCCGCGAAAGCTGGCGACTCATTCCTGCGAACACCCGATCGGTGATTGCCCCGAGGAAAACGCCGCTGCCGCTGCTCAGAAAGTGATCGTAACCGGCACTGACCCCGACGTCCCTTCTCACTTGATAACGAATCAAGCTGTCAACAGCCCAAGAAACGCGAGTTTCGGAGGGCGCGGTGAGAGAAAGGTTGGGATCGTGAATAAAGGTGACCTCCGGACCGGCGCCTATCTGGAAAAGCAACCGTTCGCCAAGCTGCCGCTCGTAGGCGGCCTCGACAACATTGTCGCGAATGCTCACTGGCAGACCGCTGTACCAGAGGTCGTTGAATCGGTAGACGACGGCGAAGGTATCTCGCCGAGATCGCTGATAGCCCAGTCCCGCTTGAAAACCGGCCGCGGAGCTATTGAGCAAATCTGAATTGAAAAAACGGAGTACTTGGTAGTTCCCTACCAGGGTAAAAAAAGTGCGCCGGCTCAAATGATTATTCACTTGCGCCACCAAAGAATTGGTTAGGCGCGGCCCAAACAGAGTGAAGATGCCCTGGCCTGGAAGAAACGTATTTCGCAATACCACAGGGCCGGTGTTCGCCAGCCCTGCGACCGTATTCAGTCCGGAAGCGTCGAAGGGCGTCGCTCCACCCAGGAAAGCGGCTTCCGAGCTGTACAAGAATTTGTCGATGATGTACCCATCCCAACGTCCGCGCGACCAAAGCTCCGCGGCAGCGGCCTCTTGCGTTGTGGAATTGAATGTTCCGCCCTTGTTGGAAAACGACCGGCCGGCAAGATAGCCAAGATCGAATTGTGAGGACCGCCCGACTTTCTGGACGGCTAGGCTGCCCATTATGGTGTTTATCGATGCGAAGTTGCTATTTCCGGAATTGTTTCCATTCGAATCCAACTGCCCGAAGAAATAGACGCTCGGAACCACGTAACTGCGCGAGGCGACAAGCCCGATGATCGGCTGCGAAGCGCCTGTGATCGGGGCATCATTCGACGTGCCTGCCACAACCGGCGGTGTCGGTAACTGGTCCTGATTATTCTGATCGCTCTTGTCGTCAGGGGATTTCGCTGGCTGTTGAGGCTGCGTAGGCTGTGCGGGCTGTTGTCCGGACGGACTCTGGCCTTGGGATCCGGAGCTCTGTGCATAGACTCCGGAAGCTCCGGCCAGCCCCAACACCAGTGCCGCTAGGCATGCACTTAACTTGAGCATCGGCTTCATCACGGCACAACGATCGTATCGCCGGCTTTGACCGGCAGATTTTCCTCAGCCTTACGGCCGTCTAACACTTCTTTGTAGCTGAAGCGGTGTTTCGTCTGGACATGGTTTTCGTCGCGCATCAGAAAAATTTTCTTTGAGTTGGCGAATTGCGTCAGTCCCCCTGCGCTCGTAATAGCCTGCAGGATGGTCATACCGGGCAGAACGGGGTAAGCCCCGGGCCGCGTCACTTCGCCCGTAACATAAACACGTTGGCTATTAATTTGGGTGAGGATCACGGTTACTTGCGGCGCGGTGAGATACTTCTTCAGCTTTTCACTGACGGATTGTCCCAACTGCCCAGGAGTCAGGCCTGCTGCCTGGACATCACCCAGCAAAGGCATGGAAATTTTGCCGTCGGGGCGGACTTGCAGCGACCGAGTTAGCTCTTGCTCTTTCCAGACGCTGACGTCCAGCACGTCGTCCGGTCCGATAACGTAGTCTTTCCCCACTTTCGCGGGAGGATTCACTCCCTCGGGACGGTCTCCAGATGGCTTTGCCAATGCTGTCTGTGTTGTCTGCGTCGATTCCCGTGGATTTTGCCCTTGTGGAAAAGCAGGGATACTCAAGGCTGCGGTGACTGCTGTTGCGAAGAGAATCATGTAGCTTCGTTGCGTTTTCACACTTCTCTCCTTGGAAGGCTTCACCCGTTTTGATGTCGCGGAAAAATAAGACTCAATGAATGCGAATGAGCTCGCTCTTGCGCTGGCGTTTGACATCGGAGACGAGACTCGAAACAACCTGTAACATTCCGCTCTCGAATAAAGTTGAGCGTCGTAGATACGGCCGCGCCCTCCGACTGTTAACTCCGACTCAGTGCTCAATCTCCGCACGCATCCAGACTTTGAGCGTATGCCGAACTGTGCCTCGTGTTAGGCACCGCTTCCCGACAAGCAAGCCGCTCAAAAAACGACAAATCACAATCCCACTCTTATCGCCTGAGACCTCCTGAATGTCGATAAGGCCCTCCTTGTACAGGACTCAGGATTTTCCTGTACCGTTGTATCGACGCCAAATGCTCAGGAAGATTCCTTGCGCTAGAGCCTCGCATACCCACAATTCTGTAGGGATATACGGTCTGTCACTTATCGACATTTAGTGCTGATCCGCTAAGGTGGGAACGCGCATTTCACGTCGTAGGGGGCTTAGGATCGTCGAAGAAAAAACTCTTGAGTCTGGCTCGTCGAAGAGGCCAGGACGTGAATTTGCGCTACTTCTGATTCACGCGGCACGGTTCGTCTTAAGTCGTACGAATGAGCAGTCTTTATTATCTGAAGCAAAACGTAGTGGCGGAACCTCTGGTGGACGGCTGGTATGCATGGGCCCATTTGATTCCACCTGCCACTTTGTCGCGAAACGTTACCGAGCGGCACCTCAAGATCATGGATTCCTACATCGAGTCGCCCGAAACCCATGAGGCTGCAGTCAAAGATCCGCGCCTCCTCGGGGGCCCTTTCATGGATCTCAAACCGCGGCAACAACAAGCCGTAGAAAAGCTGCGCGAGCGGACCTTGCGCGAACGCGAGCATTTGCTGATTTTGTCGCACGCGCTTGAAGAGTTGGATGCGCTTTTGCGGGAAAAAGCAGTCGGCTTCAGTCTTGAGCCGCTATACGCTGAGATCCCGAAAGCACTTCGAGGCTATGTAGAGCTGGTTTATGACCTCAACAATCAGCCGTCCTTCCGGTTGATCGAACCCCTCCTGTACAAAAGCCCTTACTACAACTGCTGGTTGCAGAGCGTCGCCCTATCCGAAATCAACGGCGATGATCGGCCATTTGTCCTCAGCACTCCACGATTGCACGACGGCGAGGCCCTCCACTTGCCCATCCCTTTCGCGAGCGAACGGCTGGACCATCTCTTTCAAGCCAAGCGCGCACCTTCACCGGAAGGAGAGCTCTGGGATGCGCTGGGCCTGGAAGACCACGACCAGGCGAGATTTCGCTCCCTTCTCACGACCGACGCACCGCGGGCCTATCGGGGATACGACGGAGACGGCGCACGCTGGCGCTACTTTGGCCACGCCTGCATTCTCTTGGAAGCGCGCGGCGTCAATGTGCTCCTTGATCCAGTTCTCAGCTATACGTATGAGAGCGATATTTCCCGATACACCTATGAAGACCTGCCCGACGTGATCGACTACGTCTTGATCACGCACAATCACCAGGATCACATTCTTTTCGAGACTCTCCTGCAACTGCGCCATCGCATCCGGCACATCGTTGTCCCGAGAAATGGGGCGGGTGCGCTGCAAGACCCCTCACTGAAGCTTCTGCTCCAGCAGTGCGGTTTTCGCAGCGTAATGGAAATTTCTGAAATGGAGGAAATTCGCTTTGATCGCGGGTCCATCACTGCCGTGCCGTTTCTTGGGGAACACGGCGACCTAAATGTGCTGACAAAATCCGCCTACCTTCTTAGGACGGGCAAGCACAGGCTGATGTTTGCGGCCGACTCCTGCAACATCTCACCAGAAGTGTACCGGCATGTGCACCAGGACTTGGGTGACGTTGACGCCCTCTTTGTTGGCATGGAATGCGACGGCGCTCCGATGTCTTGGATCTATGGGCCATTGCTGACGCAAAAAATCGAGCGGCAGAAAGATCACTCTCGCCGCCTCGCTGGCTCGAACTACGAACGGGCACTCGGCATTGTCGAACAATTCAGCTGTAAGGACGTCTACGTCTATGCCATGGGGCAAGAACCTTGGTTGAACCATGTGATGAGCATCAAGTACACCGACAAATCTAATCCCATCATCCATTCCAATCGACTGATGGAAACCTGCCATAGCCGTGGGATTACAGCAGAACGGTTGTTCGGCGAAAAAGAAATTCTTTTGGACTGAGCACGCAAATGCAGCCGATCATCTCCAGCCCAGACGGATCTGCGGTTGTAGCGCCAAGGATGCCGGTGCGCTTTCTGCCTGAGCCTTTGCGAAGCTGGAGCGGAACCTCGAGCGAATACCCCCGCAATGCAAGCGTTGCCACACTCTTCGAAGAGATCGCGAACGCATATCCAAATTCTGTTGCTCTGGTCTATGGCGACGTTGAGCTTACCTACAAAGACTTAAACAGACGCGCGAATCGCCTGGCTCACCGTCTGCGCTTGTCCGGCGTGGACACGGAGACAATGGTTGCGTGCTGTCTGGACCGCTCCATTGAAATCATTGTCGCCTTTCTTGCCGTCCTAAAAGCCGGCGGCGCATACGTTCCAGTCGATCCGGCCTATCCGAAGGCACGCCTGGAATTGATTTTGGAGGATGCGGGCAAGCCATTGATCCTCACGACGAAATCCCAGACGCCATCTCTTCCGCTAGATAACCCGAGCAAGATTATTTTTGTCGATGATGAGGCCGAGGGCTCCTCGGCAACCGAAGAAAATCCCCAGCGAAGCGCAGGTCCAACGAACCTCGCGTACGTCATGTATACCTCCGGGTCGACCGGCCGCCCCAAGGGAGTCATGGTCGAACATCGTGGCATCGTCCGTCTCGTTCGAGGGACGAACTATTGCCACTTTGGACCAGACGAAACCTTCCTTCAGTTCGCGCCTCTCTCCTTCGACGCATCGACTTTCGAAATCTGGGGCGCCCTGCTGAGTGGTGGCCGCCTGGTCCTCATACCAAAAGAGTCCTCATCGCTCGCCGATCTTATAAGCGCAGTCCGCAAGCATGGCGTGACGACGCTTTGGCTTACTGCGGGCCTCTTCCACTTGATGGTCGAAGAGCACGCTGCCGACCTGCAAACACTGCGCCAACTTCTCGCCGGTGGTGAAGTCTTGTCGCCTCGACATGTTCGTCTTTTCCTCGAACACGCTCCCATAACAACTCTCATCAATGGTTACGGACCGACGGAGAACACGACGTTCACTTGCTGTCACAACATGCATGCGGGCGACTCTTTTTCAGATTCGATTCCAATAGGCAAACCTATCTCGAACACCAGGGTTTATATTCTTGATGAGAATACGAATCCGGTAGCACCAGGTGAAACCGGAGAGTTGTACGCTGCGGGCGACGGCGTCGCACGCGGCTACCTAAACGATCCCGACGCAACCACGGCCAAGTTTCTAGCCGACCCGTTCGCCGACGGACCGCGTCAGCGCATGTACCGCACCGGCGATCTGGCTCGCTGGCGGCCGGATGGAACCATCGAGTTTCTCGGCCGTACGGACAGCCAGGTAAAAATCCTCGGCCATCGAATCGAGCCAGGTGAAATCGAAGCCGTTCTCCAACGGCACGGCCGCGTGAAGCAAGCTTGCGTAATCGCGCGAACGGAAAGCGGCGGTAAGCGTCTGGTCGCCTATTTCGTTCCCTCGGAATCCGGACCGAAACCGGAAGAATTGCGCGAGTTTGTGGCTTCGCGACTGCCGCAGCACATGATTCCGGCATTCTTCGTGGCGCTCGAATCTCTTCCTCTATCGGAAAACGGCAAGGTAGATCGTGCGGCTCTCGCCAACCTGGAACTCGCTTCCACACGGGCACCCTCGCTTGAAGGCGTTCCCAGTAGCGAACTCGAGCGCACACTCGCGCAACTCTGGCAGGGCATTCTGAAAGTCCAGAATGTCGGACTCGACGACAATTTCTTCGACCTCGGCGGTGATTCGCTGCTCCTGGTGGTCATGCATTCGAATCTGCAAAAGCTCCTGCAAACGAAAATTCCGTTTACGGACCTGTTCGAATTTTCGACAATCCGTAAACTTGCCCAACATCTAGGCCGTACGGAATCGAAGACTGCCGTCGCATCGGACTCAAAACAAAGAGCGCAGCGGCAGCGTGAAGCCTTCACACGCTTTCGCGGCCGGCGCCCCGGCGGTGCATCGTGAGCCGCGCTGACTCTCACGCCTTTGTCGATGGAGTCGCGATTATTGGCATGGCGGGGAGGTTCCCCGGCGCGCGAAGCGTCGCCGAATTCTGGCGCAACCAGCTTGACGGCGTAGAAGCCATCTCGCATTTCACGGTGGAAGAACTGGAAGTCCCCCGAGCGCGTGAGCTTTCCGAGCGCCCCAACTACGTTCGTGCGCGATCAATCTTGGGCGACGTTGACATGTTCGATGCCGAGTTTTTCGGCATCTACCCCCGCGAAGCAGAGCTGATGGACCCGCAGCATCGCCTGTTTCTCGAGTGTTGTTGGGAAGCCCTTGAGGACGCAGCCTACGACCCGTTCACGTATCCCGGATCCATCGGCGTGCACGCGGGTTGCAGCATGCCCAGCTACTTTTTGTCGCGACTGTGCACCAACGACGAGTTCATTCAGAAATTCACGGGCGGCTATCAAGTTGGAAATTATCTCGAGATGCTGGGCAACAGCCTGGATTTTCTCTCCACGCGCGTCTCCTACAAGCTAAATCTGCGCGGTCCCAGCTTCACCCTTCAAGCCGGGTGCTCCACGTCTTTGGTCGCCGTCTGCCAGGCATTTCAGTCCCTCATGACATATCAGAGCGACATGGCTCTGGCTGGTGCCTCGTCCATAACGCTGCCGCAGAAACGTGGCACTGAATATCAGGAAGGCGGAATGACTTCGCCAGACGGCCATTGCCGGGCATTCGACGCAAGTGCGGACGGCACCGTTTTCGGTAGCGGCGTGGCCGTCGTTTTACTAAAGAGAATGGAAGACGCGCTTCGTGATGGCGACCAAATCTATGCCGTGATTCGTGGCTGCGCACTCAACAATGACGGCTCCTCAAAGGTCGGCTTCACCGCGCCCAGTGTTGAGGGACAGTCGCGCGTCATCACAATGGCGCAGGAAGTTGCCGGAGTGGGGCCCGAAACGATTGGCTATATCGAGGCGCACGGTACCGGGACACCGCTTGGCGATCCAATCGAATTGGCGGCGCTCACGCAAGCCTTCCGCGCGAGTACAAGTGCGAAGCAGTTCTGCGCCATCGGAACCGCCAAGACAAACGTCGGTCACCTGGATGTAGCGGCCGGTGTGACTGGCCTCATCAACGCAACCAACATTCTTCGCCACGGGATTTTGCCGCCCACGCTGCATTTTCAGCAGCCAAATCCAAAATTTGACCTTGCAAATAGCCCTTTTTACGTAAACGCCAAGCGCACAGAATGGAAGCCGCAAGAACTCCCCAGACGAGCGGGAGTGAGCGCTTTCGGTGTCGGCGGCACAAACGCTCACGTCATTCTTGAAGAGGCACCGTCTCAAACATCAGAAGACTCGACCCGTCAATCACAATTGCTTGTGCTGTCTGCCCGGTCGGAACAATCCCTCGAGAATGCGACGAACAATCTCGTCGAGCACTTAAAAGGAAATCCTGACCTGTGCCTCGCCGATGTCGCCTGGACATTGCAAGTCGGTCGTCGCAAGTTCCCACACCGTCGCTGGGCCGCCGTATCCAATATTCCCGAAGCCATCGAGGCACTTTCGCAACGCGATCGCAAACGCGTGCAGACTCGCAAAAGTGCCAACGACGGCACGGCTGTCTACTTCCTTTTCCCCGGCCAGGGCTCTCAGCACGCAAATATGGGCCGGCAAATTTATGAGTCGGAGCCTGTGTTTCGGCGAGCCGTAGACAATTGCTGCGAAATCCTTCGCGCCCACCTCGGTGAGGATCTTCTCCCACTCTTGTATCCGTCTGTGGATTCGTCCGATTCGGAAAAGCGCCGCCTTACTGACACCGCTTTGGCGCAGCCCGCGATTTTCACAATCGAATACGCGCTCGCACAGCTCTGGATGAGTTGGGGAATTCAACCGCAAGGAATGCTTGGCCATAGTGTTGGCGAATTTGTGGCCGCGTGCCTTGCCGGCGTTTTTCCTCTGGAAGATGCTCTCGCCCTCATCGCTGCCCGCGGGCGCATGATGCAAAAACTCGCTCCCGGTGGAATGCTGTCCGTGCGTCTGCCAGAATCCGAGATTCGCGCGCGCCTCAACGGCCACCTTGCCGTCGCGGCAGTCAATGCTCCTTCCCTCTGTGTCGTCGCCGGTCCCTTTGACGCCTTGGATGCATTGGAGGCCGAGCTAAAGAACGAAGGCGTCCCGACTCGGCGGCTCGTCACGTCCCACGCATTCCACTCTTCGATGATGGATCCTATCGTGGATCAGTTTTCCTTGGTTGTAGCGCAGACCACTCTTCGCACGCCCCAGATTCCTTTCGTCTCATCCGTTACCGGCACTTGGATTTCAGAGAAGGAAGCGACTGATCCCAAATACTGGGCCCGCCACCTCCGCGCTCCTGTGCAATTTTCCGCTGGAGTGCAGGAACTCCTCAGCAGGAGCGGAACAGTTCTGCTGGAGGTCGGTCCCGGCAATGTTCTAAGTACTCTAGCCAGACAAAACTTGCCGCGACCGAATCCCAATTCAAATGGAGACACACAGAACACTGTGACGATTATCTCCTCGTTGGGAGATCCCTCGTCCAGTGAGAGCAGCTCGCTCGACTTGCTCACCGCCGTCGGCTCACTCTGGGCGGCAGGATTGCAGCCCAGGTGGGAAGCGCTTCACTCCGAAGAGCGCCGCCGCCGAGTCTCTCTGCCGACGTACCCCTTCGAGCGAAAAAGATTTTGGTTGGAAGCGCCGGTGGCCCAGATGCCGCTGTCTTCCCACCCGGATCCCGTTCCCGCGACGGAATCAGTACGTACCAACATGTCCTTTGAGGAGACTCAGAGCGTGGCTCACAATTCGCAAATCCCAACCCCCGATCCGCAACCAGCAGCCGATCGTGGCGTAGCCATCTCCAGCATGGTGTCTGAAATCTTCGCAGACCTCTCCGGCGTCCGCATTCAACCCTCAGACGCCTCGTCCAGTTTTCTCGAAATGGGCTTTGACTCGCTGTTCCTCACGCAAGTGAGCCAGGCATTGCAGAGCAAATTCGGGCTCAAGGTCACCTTCCGGCAACTTCTGAGCGACGTATCCTCTCTCAAATCGCTCGCCGAATTTATCGATACTCAGCTGCCCGCGGAAGCCCTCGCTCCGAGACCTCCTGAGCGTCGTGAACCCGGACCTGAGCGGTCAGCGGATTCTACTGCTGCCCCCGACACTCAATTGACGACCCAATCGCCGGCTCCCGAGAAAGGCATCAACACGACGGAAACGCCCGTTGAGCGCCTGATGCGCGAACAACTGCAAACCATGAACCAGCTGTTCGCAAAGCAGCTTGACGTTCTTCGCGGACTCTCTCCGGAAGCAGCTCCCGCGAAGCCGCAAAATGAATTGCCGCAAGCTACCCCGACGTCAGTCCCAAAAATATCTGCTTCCCCTGCAGCCGCCGCACCGGCGGCTCAAGAATCGCGCGAGTTCAAGCCTTTTGGGCCATACAAACCGCCCCAGAAAGGAACTGCAGCACAATTAACCGATGCTCAGCAGAGGCACATCCGCGAGCTAATCGAGCGTTGCACAAAGCGGACCGCCAAGTCCAAGGCCATGACGCAACAATATCGCACACGTCTTGCGGACCCGCGCGTCGTTTCCGGTTTTCGCACGCAATGGAAGGAAATGGTCTATCCCATTCTCACCGTGCGTTCGAAAGGCTCGCGCCTGTGGGATGTGGACGGCAATGAATACATCGACATCCTCAACGGATTCGGGCCCATCATGCTCGGCCACCGTCCCGACTTTGTCGAGCGCGCCATCGAACAGCAGCTCCGCGAAGGATTCGAGATCGGGCCTCAGACGCCGCTCGCCGGTGAAGTTGCCGAAATGTTTTGCGAAATGACCGGCAACGAACGCATGACCTTCTGCAACACCGGCTCCGAAGCGGTCATCGCCGCTCTCCGCGTTGCACGCACGGTCACAGGCCGCAGCAAAGTGGTGCTCTTCGCCGGCTCTTATCACGGAATGTTCGATGAAGTTCTCGTGAAGGGGATAAAGGGGGCCGACACGCCGCGCTCTTTGCCGATTGCTCCCGGTATTCCGCGGGAGAGTGTAGGCAATGTGGTTGTTCTGGACTATGGAACTCCCGAATCGCTCGAGTGGATTCGCTGTCATGCCAACGAGCTCGCCGCGGTCCTCGTCGAGCCCGTCCAGAGCCGTCATCCCAACCTTCAGCCTCGCGAATTCCTGCGTGACATCCGGCAAATCACTCAGGGCTCCGGCGCGGCACTAATCTTCGATGAAGTCGTCACCGGTTTCCGCGTTCATCCCGGCGGCTGCCAGGCGCTTTTCGATATCCGCGCGGACCTCGCTACTTACGGAAAGGTCCTCGCGGGCGGCATGCCCATCGGCGTCCTCGCCGGCAAATCTCAATTCATGGATGCATTGGACGGCGGCGCGTGGCAGTTCGGCGACGACTCCTATCCATCTGTCGGAGTAACGTTCTTTGCGGGCACGTTCCACCGTCACCCACTCACACTTGCGGCTGTGAAATCTGTGCTTCAGCATTTTCGCGAGCAAGGCCCGCAGCTCCAGCAACAGCTCACTGCAAAAACCGCCTCGCTGGTCAGCGCATTGAACGCGCTTTTTGAAAAAGGCGGCGTTCCCTCTCGCATTGAAAACTTCGCCAGCATATTTTATTTCAGCTTCCCCGCTGATTTCCCATTGGGCAGTCTGCTTCACTACCACCTGCGTGAAAAGGGTATCTACCTCCTCGAAGGCTTTCCGTGCTTCCTCACCACCGCGCACTCCGATGCGGATATTGCCACGATTGTCCGCGCATTCGACGAATCGATCGCCGAAATGCAAGCCGGTGAAATTCTGCAAAGCCCCTCAGAGCTGGCGGCACACGCACACGAGAAATCCTCAGGCGGCCCTTCGACAATCTCACAACCTGTTCAGGAACCAGCGCCCAGCCTCGAAGTCCCAATGACAGAAGCGCAAATGGAGATTTGGCTCTCCGCCCAGCTCAGCGACGACGCCTCCTGCGCTTTCAATGAGTCCTTCACTCTGCTCCTGCGCGGCGAACTCGATACCCAAGCTCTCCATAAATCCCTGCAAGACTTGCTCAATCGACATGAAGCCCTGCGCGCGACAATTATTCCTGAGCGCAACTCCCTTCGCTTCTCCCCAATGGCCCAACTCTCTTTGAAGTTGGAAGACTTGTCATCCGCCTCGCCATCCGAGCGTTCCGCGGCGCTTGAAACCGCAAAGCGACAAGAAGCCTCCACAGCGTTCGATCTCATCAACGGCCCGGTACTTCGCCTGCGCCTCTTCCGTCTCGAAGCTCAATTGCACGCTCTCCTTGTCACCAGCCACCACATCATCTGCGACGGCTGGTCGACAAATGTCCTTCTCGACGAACTCAGCGCGCTCTACACCGCTCGCCGCGCAGCGATAAACCCCGCGCTTCCACCGGCGTTGCAGTTTAGCGAATATGCCCGCCAGCAATCGGAAAGCGCCCCTGACGCAGAAGTTGCCGCCTATTGGCGCCAACGATTTGAGCAACTGCCTCCCGTGCTTGAGTTGCCCACGGATCGCCCGCGCCCGGCCGTAAAATCCTTCAATGGCGCAACCTACCGCGCCCGCATCGATGCCGCCGTCTACAAGCAGATTAGGCAAGCGGGCGCAAAGCAGGGCTGCACTTTATTCGCGACGCTGCTAACCGGATTCGCGGCGCTGCTGCATCGCCTGACCGCACAGAGCGACATCGTCATCGGCATCCCAACCGCTGGTCAGTCCCTGCTGGAAAATGGCAATCTCGTCGGCCACTGCGTGAATTTTCTGCCGATTCGCGTCCAGCTCATTGACAGCCAATCCGCCGGCGAATTTCTTCAGCAAGTGAAACGCACGGTTCTTGACGCTTACGACCACCAGTCCTACACATACGGCACCCTGGTACGAAACCTCAAGCTCCGTCGCGATCCAAGCCGCTTGCCGCTCGTTGAAGTGCAATTCAATCTTGAGAAGGTCGGCGCACATCTCAACTTCCCCGGTTTGCAAGTGGAAGTCGACCCCAACCCGAAATCCGCAGTGAACTTCGATCTGTTCGTCAACGTCGTCGAATCCGACCAGGGTCTTTTAATCGACTGCGATTACAACTCCGATCTCTTCGACCGCGCGACGATCGCACGTTGGCTCACTCATTTCGAAACCCTCCTGAGAAGTTTGTCTGCTGACACCAAACAGGAGATCAATCGCTTGCCGATCCTCAGCGATGCTGAGCTTCGCCAGATTCTTCACGATTGGAATGCCACACAGGCCGAGTACCCGCGAGACAAGTGCGTCCACGAACTAATCGAGGAACAAGCCGCCCGCAATCCGGTCGCCGTCGCTGTTTCCTTCGAAGAACAACGTCTTACGTACTCTGAGCTCGACAAACGCGCCAATCAACTCGCCAGGCATTTGATCAAAATCGGCGTCACACCGGGCTCTATCGTTGGCATAGCACTCGATCGCTCTTTGGACCTGCTCGTCGGGTTGCTCGGAATCTGGAAGGCTGGCGCCGCTTACTTGCCGATTGACGCTGCATATCCGCGCGATCGCATTGCCTTCATCATGGAAGAGACTTCCCTGGCCACGGTAGTCACCCATTCGAAACTCATTCCCCATCTTCCGCTCTTCGACACGCGCGCCGTCTGCCTCGATCGCGATTGGATACTCATTGAGCGCGAGCGAGAGACGTGCCCGGCCATTAATCTCGATCCCTCCTCGGTCGCCTACACCATCTACACCTCTGGATCGACAGGAAAACCGAAAGGCGTTGAAGTTACTCACCGCAACGTCGCCAACCTGCTTCGGTCCATGCGCGAAACTCCCGGTCTTCACGATCGCGACCGCCTCGTCGCGGTCACGACCCTGTCCTTCGATATCGCGGCTCTGGAGCTTTTCCTTCCGCTCATCACCGGAGCGCACCTGGTTCTTGCGAACCGCGAGACGGCACAGGACCCGCGCCTCTTGATCAAATTATTGGACGAATCGAAAGCCACAGTCATGCAGGCCACGCCCGCGACCTGGCGCTTGCTGGTAGAAGTGGGCTGGGCAGGGCTACCTGGCCTAAAAATGCTCTGCGGCGGTGAAGCTCTGCCGAGACAGCTCGCGAACGAGATCTTGCAACGTGGCGAGCTCTGGAACATGTACGGCCCCACGGAAACCACTATCTGGTCGGCGACATCGCGCGTCGAAGCCGGCGAAGGTCCCGTCACCATTGGCCCTCCCATACGCAACACCAGCTTCTACGTCCTCGACACAAACCAGCAACCGGTGCCAATCGGCGTACCCGGCGAGCTCTACATCGGCGGCGATGGCGTAGCCAAGGGCTACGTCAAAAACGCGCAACTCACCGCAGAGCGCTTCATTGCCGATCCCTTCAGCGAGAAATCTGGCGACCGCCTTTACAAAACTGGCGATCTGGTGCGCTATCGCCCCGACGGAAGCCTTGAATTCCTGGGACGCTTGGACAATCAGGTCAAAGTCCGCGGCTTCCGCATCGAACTCGGCGAAATCGAGTCGGTCCTCGCCCACAATCCAGGTGTCCGCGAATGCGTCGTCGCCGCACAAGAAGACGATCCCGGCGGTAATCGCCTTGTCGCCTATTGCGTTCCTCAAGAATCGCAAAAGCCCTCGCCGGAAGATCTGCGAAATTGGGTCGCGTCTTCCCTTCCCGAGTACATGGTTCCTTCGGTCTTCGTCTTTATGCCCTCTTTGCCCCACACGCCGAACGGCAAAATCGACCGCAAAGCCCTGGTCCGTCTGGACGCGCTAAGCCTTCCCCAGCAGACTCTGTTCATCGCGCCTCGCAATCCCGCGGAAGCAAAACTCGCCGCGGTCTGCGCGGAGGTTCTGCACCTCGACCGTGTCAGCGTGCACGACAGCTTGTTCGATCTCGGCGCCGATTCCATTCACCTTTTTCAGATCATCGCTCGCGCAGCACAGGTCGGCATCACGCTTGCTCCCCAGCAAATCCTGAGACTGCGAACCGTTGCAGCCCTGGCGGCAGAATCTGACTCCACTACGACTGAAAACGCTGCCCCCAAGCACAAACTGGAAAAAATCGCCCGCGTATCCCGCGAGCAATATCAGCTCGATGCCGCCCCTCAGGCCACCTGACATGGACAGAGGAGACAATATTCACTCTATCGTGTCATCGACAAAACCAAGCGCGGGCTCCTTGGGCGAACCTATCTATCGTTTTCCGACTAGCCTGGCGCAGCAATCCTTTTGGTATCTTGACCGCCTCGAACCAGGCAATCCCTGCTGGAACATCGCCGTCCGCTTTCGCATCATTGGACCTCTCGTTTTTTCCCTTCTCGAGCGCTCCATCAACGAAATCCTGCGTCGCCACGAAATTCTTCGCACCACCTTTGCCCTCATCGATGACGCTCTAGCCCAAATCGTTCACGCCGACGCAACGATCTCCTTGCCAGTCGATGACCTAAGCCATCTCGACTCCGCCGATCGCGATCTGGAGGAAGAACGCCGTACCATCGCCGAAGCTGCCCTCCCCTTTAATCTCAAGACCGGTCCCCTGATCAGATCTCGCCTCCTAAAACTCGCCGATCAAGAGCACATGCTTTTGATAACCATCCATCACATCGTTTCCGACGGCTGGTCCATCGGAGTCTTCAACGATGAGGTTGGCGCCCACTACGAAGCGCTGTCCTCCGAAGGCAAATCCACCGCACCGGATCTCCCGCTTCAGTACGCGGACTATGCAGTTTGGAAAAATGAACAAAGCGATGGTCCCGCCGCCGCACAGCACCGTTCCTACTGGCAAACAAGACTGGCGAATCTGCCCCCATGCGAAATAACGCCTGACTACCCGCGTCCGCCAACCAAGACCCATTGCGCCTACATTCTCTCTGTCGTGCTGCCGGTTTCCCTCACCGATTCCCTTACGGACTTGTCCCGAAAGCACGGCTGCACGTTCTATACCTTGTCTCTAGCAGCCCTAAAAATCCTGATCGCGCATTACACGCGCCAGAATGACATTTTTGTCGGCACTCTATTAGCCGGCCGCGATCGTGTGGAACTTGAGCCGCTCATCGGCGCCTTCATCAACACCGTTATTTTGCGCACCGACCTCGCGGGTGATCCCACCTTCCTAGAGCTCCTCGCGCGCGTCCAGCGCACCGTCGAAGACGGCATAGCCCACCAGGATCTCCATTTCCAGCAAGTGGTCGAAGCCTTGCGCCTCAAGCGCGATCCCAATCGGCCCACGGTTTACAGCGTCAATTTCATTTACCAACGCGACTTCGTGAAGCCTCTTCAGTTCACCGGCCTGACCATGACCCCCGTGCCATCCAAGTCACCAGGCGCCATCTATGATTTGAACTTTTTCATGGTCCAGCGCTCCGATGGATGGCGCCTCTCCTGCGAATACGACTGCGATATGTACGAAGCGGCGAACGTAAATCGCATGATCGGCCAGCTTCGTCATCTATTCGTGCAAATCGCTGCCAAGCCAAATCGCAAAATCTCAGATTTCCAATTCCCAGCGGACGCCGGCGACCCCCTGCCTGCATTTGTGCCCTGCGCCCACTCCGCAATGCAATCGGCGAAGAATGTGCTCCCCGCGATGGAAAATCGCGGCAATACCGGCGGCATGATCGTCAGAAAGATTCTTAGTCGCGTCTACACGCACTTGGGGAAAATATAAGAACCTCCACAGCCATTCCCGGTCTGCCGGAACGAGTCGCAAACGACTCTGCGCCACCGATGAGCGAACAAGCGGCCGCGCCTCGACCTCCACTTCTTTTGCGTTTTCGTATCGCCCAGATTCGCGCGGTAACGTCTCTCCTCAATTTCCTGGGCAGCCGTTCCGCAGGTGTAAGGGTCATCTCACGGCTCAGATCCAATCGTGCGGCCCAGAGTTTGCTCGACGCCTCGCTCGGCTTCCGTCGCGTTTTTCCTTCTTTCGCAGCGGCTCAAGCCTCCGCCTCGCGATACATTCAGGCCGGGCATGAACACCCCGACGAAATCCGCTACCACACTTCAATCTCCGAAACCGTCCGCGAAAGCGACTACCCTCTTCTCTTCCATCTCGCCCCGCTCGCCCCTCAACTGCGCCACGTCTTCGATCTTGGCGGCAACGTCGGTAATTTGTTCTACGCCTACCAAACCCAACTGCGCTTCCCCTCAACGCTCCTCTGGACCGTCTACGATTTGCCAATGAAGAAGCCCTTGGGTGAAAAACTCGCGGCCCGCCGCGGCGAAGCCCGCATCCGGTTCGCCGATACCGTCGCCGCGGCGAACGGCGCCGACGTTTTCATCGCTTCAGGCTCGCTCCATTACTTCGAACAACCTCTTCATGAAATCCTTCGCACGCTCGGGCGTCTTCCGGACCACGTCTTCGTCAATCGCTCGCCCACTTCCGCCGGCGCAGACTTGATCACGGTGCAAGACAACCGTTCTTACCTCGTCCCTTGCAAAATTCACAGCCGCACAAGTCTCATCACCGGAATGCAGGCTCTCGGTTACGAACTGCACTCCGAGTGGCCGGTTCACGAGCTACGATTGCTCGTGCCTACGCACCCCGACCTCTCCGCACGAACCTACTCTGGCTTTTATTTTCGAAGGAAATAGGATGTCGAAATCGACACCCGTCAGGTCATCAAGCCCAGGGCTTTCGGCCACGCGAAATGTTCTTGGCCCACACCAGCGGCAACACCGCCACGCTCTTCACTTTGTCTTTCGCCACCGAAGTACCCGGCGGCGTCGGTTGAAGTCCCATCTTCCGCAATACAAAGTTCAGCCGGTACAGATTCGCCCGCTCCGTATCCCGGTATTGAAAGTTGACGTTCATCGAAACCGAAATGTTATTCCCGTTCTGCACCCAATGCGGACAGTTCACCGGGATGTGTACCCCATTTCCCGGCCTCAGTTCATAGACCGTCGCATGGTGCTGCAATTCCGGTTTGTACCGCGGCGCATTGTGATCCACGGACCAGAACCGCTCGATCTCTTCCTCGGAAAGCACCTCACGGTCATTGCGATCGAAAATGCTGATGTGCTTGTCGCCCTGGATCTGCAGCAACAAACTGCATTCGCGGTCGATATGGTAAGTCGTCACCCGCTTTGGCGAAGTGATGAACAAGATCACTTCCTGCACCTTCATCACCCGATCCAGGTTCAATCCCGTGAACTCCTGCAGCTCCGCCATGCACTCCTTCAACACCGCTGCGTATTCCGCGTTTTTGTCGGCTCGCTTCAAGACAATCCACGCGCCGCAGTGTTCAATCCTTTGTATCGCATCACGCGCGCTGAACTCCGGCCGGGGCGTCTTGTCCCACCGTTGGTTCACATCGATCGTTCCAGCGTCGTAATACAGCTCCGCAGGACGCGTGCTCTGCGTCTCTTCCGCCAGCTCCATTAAACGACCTAATTCAAAAACCGGGTGCCCCGCCAACCTGTGCCGGAACGCAAAGCTGTACTTATCGAACTTGGTCCTAAACTCCTCATTTTGTTCGATGAACCTGGCTCCCGCCGCCAACGGCTCAGGAACCGCCCGCAAACTTGTCGCCATGCCACACCAACCCACCGCATCCGCGAAGAGAATGCAACTCGCGTCGAACATAGGGCTTAACTGGCTGCATGCCAATCGGGTAAGTCACTTAGTGGGAACGTGGAGAAAATGATCGTCGAACGAGTAGCGAGACGCTTTCAGGAAGTCGATCGTTAGCAGTGTACTGATGCTGGCCGGAGTCTACGTATCGTCTTGAGACTATGGCAGCTATTGGCCGGGGACGGTCGCAGCTATTGGCTCCGAGTACTCGCTCTCCACTTCGTCCGAGTCCAGCGAGGCAACTACATAATAGTATGTATGTCCGGCGGCTAGTCCTGTGTCGGTGTACTGCCCAGAGGGCACAGCCTCGGAAGAAACGCGCGTAAACGGTCCACTAGAGTCCGCGGACCGGTAAACCACATAGCCGGCCACCGAAACCGGGCTTTCCTCCCAATTCAGCTTTATCGCGCTTTGCGACGACGCAGCCCCGCTGGCCGTCAGCGGAATCCTTAGCAACGAACCGCCCTCGGCGCTCGCGACCGCCAAACTTCCCATTTGCCGCCCCGCGCTTTTTGGTGCGAAGTTCACCTCGACGCTGATATTTTGGCCCGGGCTCAAGTTCACAGTCGTCGTTCCGGAAACGCTGAAGCCCGCGCCTACAGTCGTTATCCCGGAAATCCTCAAGTCGCGATTGCCGGAATTCGTGAGCGCCAACTCCTTCTTGCCCGCGCTTCCTACCGCGACATCTTCAAAATCAACGGCCGCCTCACTCGCCGTCAACTCTTTTTGTCCCGCCGCGGAAAAAGCCTTCACCGGTATCACGAGTGGCAGATCGCCTGAGTTCGTCAAAATTGAAATCTCCCCTGCCGTCCGACCCTCCGCCTGGGCTCGATACGATACGGTGAAGCTTTGGCTTGTCCCATGCGCCACAACCACCGGCAGCATAATCCCTGTAATCTGAAAGTCATCGCGTGAAGCCGTGATTTTCTTGATCTGAAGAACGCTCTCGTTTGCGTTCGTGATGGTTACCGTCGTTGTGTATGTATCGCCCACGGGCACGTCGACAAAGCTCACCGCGTTCGGTGTGACTTCCATAGCAGTGGGGGCCGCATGGGTCGGTTCCGTGTTTGCAATGGCGCTTTGCGTACTCTGCCCGGCGCTCGCTTGCGCTGTAAACAAGGAAACGCCCGCCAGAATAAGCAAAGACCTGCGCAAACCAGTGACACCGCCACACCTGCAGCTACGCGTTCCGACCATGCTTGTCCCCCCTTACTGCCTGCCGCCTCACAAGTTGGTCGGATTTTTACCTAACGCGCCACTGCAGGGCTACTGGTCGCGCGTTCACAGACGGGACAGGCTAAGGCCTTGTACAGGATTACCCCTAAGGCCACCTACAGGGTTGCCCCTATGACATGGAGAACGGGTCTACGTACAAACGCATTTGGTCCGCAAGCCGAATTATCATTGATAAATAGTAATCTTTGGGTTACACTCTATCGGTAAGAAGCTGCACCTTGACTGCGGGAGGTCCTCCTCCATTTCGCGCTCCCTCTAAGCTCCTTTAGAATGAACACTTGCAAAAGTGTATCAAAACAAAGGACTTTAAGTCCCTTCAGAATGAACACTTATGCAAAAACCGGGGGAGGGGGTCCCATCTCAACGGGGTACGGACCGGGCACATCCCTGACAGAACAGACCGGGAGCATCCCTGACACTGCGAGGACTTTGGCCACTGCGTGTAAAACAAGCGCATGCCATGGAAAACGAGTGAATCAGGGGATGGTTGCTAGCACCGGGTCCGAATAGTCGCTTTCCACGTTGTCTGCGTCCACCGCCGTTACCACATAGGTGTACGTCTGCCCGCTCTGGATGTTCGTGTCCGTAAACTCCGTCAGGACCACCGGGGCGGAGTTAATTTTCGCGTACGTGCCGTCCGCCTGCACACGATAAACGTAATATCCAATGATGTCCGAAGTGCTCGCGTCCCAGTTCAACGCCACGGTATGTGAGCTGAGCTGACCGCCGCTCCCGGCAAGCGTGATCGACACACTCCCCGCCGTGCTGCTGATCGCGATGCTTCCCGCGGCGCTTCCCGTCCCTGTCGGAGCAAAGGTCACATTTAGCGCTGCGGTCTGCCCCGGTGCCAGTACCGTATTGGCGCCCGCGCCGCTCGCATTGAATCCCGCTCCGGTCACAGCCACACTAGAAATCGTCAGGTTCGCATTGCCGGCATTTGTCAGCGTCACGCCCTGCGAACTGCTGCTGCCTACCACCACGCTGCCGAAGTCCAGGCTGCTCGCACTGGCACTCAACAGTGGAGTTGACGCTATGGCTGTGCCGCTCGCAGAAATCACTAATGGAGAATTAGCCGCATCGCTGGCCAGTGAAACCGAGCCCGTAACATTCCCCGCCGAAGTCGGCGCGAACACCACGTTGAAGGTACTGTTTTGGCCCGGAGCAATGCTCATCGGGAGAGTAAGACCGGACGTCCCAAATCCCGCTCCTACGACACTTGCGCTGGAGATTGTCACGCTGACCGTCCCGGGGTTCTGGAGTGTAATGGTTTGGGAGCTGCTCGCGCCCGTCGTCACACCAGGGAAGCTTGCACTCAGAGGTGTCGCCGAAAGCTGTCCTTGAGGCGTAGGTGTAGGTGTGGGTGTGGGCGTGGGAGGAGGTGGGGTTGGAGGCGGAGGCGTGCTCGGCGGCTGCGTGGTCGGTGGGGGCGTGGTGCTCCCCTTGGCGGAAGTATTCGATCCCATGACCACTCCGGCGCACCCGCTGCCCAGCATCGAGGCAGCAACCACCAGCGCCACCAGGCATTTCCGCGCCTTGCCAGTATCCGACCTTTGAATCCATGCCCTATCCGACCATCGATCTGCCATAGTGCGGCAAGTGTAGAAACGCGTTCCACACGCCACTACTGGTCGGACGGCCAATCAAAGTGCGGACAGTTAACTAAGAAGCGACAGTAAACCTATAGCGTACCTCGGCGCCTGCCGGGCTCATCGACTCAAGCAAACGGGCCCGCGTTTCTAGGAGAATCCTGTATTGCTCGCGCCAACCGCCCACCCTAGAATCCAGCTACCCTGCTCGGTGCAGAGTTATGCCCCCCACAATTTTCAACTTCTTCGGTCTGCGCGAAAACCCATTCAAAATCAACCCTGATCCTCGTTTTCTCTTTGTCACCGATCAGGCACGAGCCGCCTCGGATGAGCTCGCCTACGCCGTCCGCACCCGCAAAGGGTTGATCCTCCTGACCGGTGAAGTAGGCACGGGCAAGACCATGCTGATTCGCCGCCTGCTCGATTGGCTTGCCGAACAGAAGATGCCTACCGCGCTCATCTTCAACTCCCATATCAAGCCCGACCACCTGCTCGATTTCATACTTAACGATTTTGGCGTCACTTGCTCATCGAATCTCAAGAGCGAAAAACTGATTGCCCTCAATCGCTGGCTGCTTGAGCGGTATCGTGCGGGCCAAATCCCGGTGCTCATTGTTGACGAAGCTCAGGGTCTCGATCCGGCTGCCCTGGAGGAAATCCGCCTGCTCCTGAATTTTGAGACGCCGCGCGAAAAGCTTCTCCAGATAATCCTGGCGGGCCAGCCAGAGCTGGAGATCAAGCTGAAGCGCCACGATCTCCGCCAGCTTCGTCAACGCATCACTATCCGCTCCAGGACTGCCCCGCTAAGTCTCGAACAAACTCATGGTTATATTCGTGAGAGGCTTCGCGTCGCAGGCGGTGATGGGAAACCCATTTTTGAGCCAGACGCAGTCAGCTCCGTGCATGCCTACGCTCGGGGGATCCCCCGCGTGATCAACGTTCTCTGCGAGCACTCGCTCGTAAACGCCTGCGCAGACGGATCCAACACTGTCTCGTCAAGCGCCGTCGAACAGGCCGCCCGCGAGTGCCAACTGGATCGCGTTGATTCCATCGCCCGCATCCTGAACACGAGCTCCTACTCCCAAACGAGCCTTTCCGATATCGGCTCAATTCTCTCCGCTATCTCCGCCGCATCAGATTCCCCAACGGGACCAGCAGACCGAGAGCGCTCCGTCTCAACAGCTCCGCTTTCTTCCGCCTGGCAGCCTGTAGAGCCAGCGGCTGCGCCAGAACCGGTCCGCAACAGCATTGTCGTGGAGGGTGTGCCGCAGGCGAATACAGACCGGAACCAAGTGCCGGTCGTCATCGAGCGTGAGCTTCAGGAGTCGGCGGCAGCAACTAGACCGATTCCCGCACAAACGCAGTCAATCGCCCCTCGGACCTCACCAACCCGGCCGTCATTACTCGGTGTCTTACACCTATGGAGCAAGAGTTTCGCGTCCGATGCTCGGAGGACTTCACGTCAACTCCGTCGGGCGTTCCGTTCCTTTGAAACGAATCGGTGGAATCCTTTCGTTCGCCATCTGCGTCACGAGCTGCATCAACTGCGCATCCGTGCTGCGCGCTTTGCGTCGGATCCCCGGTGGAAGCAGCTTCAAACTGCCGCGGCGTCAAAATCGCGCGCATCCTGGCAACGTTTCAAATCTTCAATGCCGCTTTGGCTTGCCGGACCCCTCGGCATTCACCAATCCAAACCGCACAATCGTGCGCAGGCGGCCGTCGCGGCGCGCGCTAATCGCCGTCGCGCCATGATGTATTTACGTCGATGGCTGCATCAGCCGCTCAGTAGTGAGAGAAAAAGAGCTCAGGCAAATCCGCGCCGCTCCTAAGCTGACGAACCAGACCGCTATTTTGCGCTCTCGACTTCGCTGGTACCGAGCAGCGCCGAGTCCTTCGGGAACTCATCGCCCCAAATGTAGTGGTTGAACCAATCCAGATTCGCCTGCATTACCGCGCGATTTGATTTCGGTTTTGTGATCGGGTGTCCAAATCCCGTGTACAGGATTAGTCGCGACGGCACGTGTTGATCCTGCAATCCTCGATACAGCTCGTAGCTGTCAGGCACCGGCACACGCTTGTCCACGCTCCCCAACTGGATCAATGTGGGCGTTTTCGCCTGCTTGATCGTGCTCATCGGCGAAGTCTTCTGATAAATTTCCTGATCGTCCCACGGCGTTGCATGCAGATACTGCCGCGTAAAAGGTGTAATGTCTGTGTTCACGTAATACGTCATCCAGTTGCTGATCCCCGCGCCTACGGAAATCGCCCTAAATCGATCCGTGTTCGTGGTGAGAAATGCCGAAATGTAGCCGCCCTGCGACCATCCCATCGATCCCACCTTGGACTCGTCCACAATCCCCCGCGCGATCAGCGAGTCCACACCGCTCATCACGTCCCACATGTCTCCGACACCCAGATTGCGCACGTTCAGCGCCCGAAACGCCGCCCCATACCCCGCGCTGCCACGGTAGTTCGGCTGCAACACCAGCGCCCCCTTCGACAAGAAAATCTGCGTCGGATAATAGGTATCGCCGGCGGACAGCAGCGGCTGCGAGATTCCCGTGGGCCCGCCATGGATCATCACCAGCAAAGGATATTTCTTGGAAGCATCGTAGTTCGCCGGCTTCCGCAATATCCCTTCCACGGTCGTGCCGTCCTTGCTTTTCCAGGAAATCACCTCCGCGCTGCCCAGAGTCCAATCTTTCACCTGCGCGGTCATCTCCGTCAGTTTCCGCGGAGAATACTTTTGCGCGCTCGAAACAAATATCTCCGTCAGGTTCGTTTCGTCCTGCGCCGCGATCCCCAGTGTCTTGAAATCCTTGGTGAAGGACACATCGTCCAGATAGTACGTATCGGGCGAGCTGACCCGCGCGATCTCCTTGGTTTTCGGATTTAAACGAAACAAATGCGCCGAAGTCTTTTGCAGCCCGACAAAATAAATTCCGTCCGGGCCCCACTCGGAAATCCGAGGATCTTCATCGAATTGTGACGTGAGGTCCTGCACATCCGCAGGCTTTGTCGCCGGCTGGGCAAGCACACGTTCCACGTCGACCAGAGCAATGTGCCCGTTCGCGTAATAGAAATACGGCTGGGCCAGCGCCGTCCCAAAAGCGATTTGCTTCCCGTCGGGAGAAAAAATCGGATCGCCGTCTGGCCCGTCCAACGCGATGATCTTTCGCACCGCATTTTCCTTGGCGAGATCCGCCAGATAAATGTCCTCGTCTCCGGCAAACGCCAGCATCGGATTATGTGTCGCCGCAAATGCAATGCGCTTTCCATCCGGCGCCCAAGCGAATCCATTCACATTAAGACTCGCATCATGCGTGATCTGCCGCGCCTTTACCGGCGCGTGCTGGGTCTCGCCCTCGCTCGCATCCACTACCCACAATTGATTCTGGCGAAAGTCCTCCTCGAACACTTCGTAATCGCTAAATTTCTCTTTCCGCTCTTTCTCACTCTTGCTTTCCGGTGTAGACGCCGTAAACGCAATCTGCTTTCCATCTTTCGACCAGTGAAATGCTCCGATGTCTGTCTCCTGCTGCGTCAATTGCCAGGCCTCTCCACCTTCCGGTGAAATCATCCAAATCTGCCGCGCCGCAGGTTTCCCCTCCCCCTCCTTCTTCTCCTCCTTTCCGTCTTTCCCTTCTTTGCCTTCTTTGCCTTCTTTTTTCTCAGCGGCTGATGCAGGAACAATCGCATTTGCCTCACGCTCGCCGATAAACGCCAACCATCGTCCATCCGGCGACCACTCCGGCGCGTCACTTGATTTCTTCCCTCGCGTCAACTGAAAGCTCGCGCCGGTGGTCACATTCGCCAGCCAAATCTGCCGCACATACGCGTTCTCTTTCCAATCCGTTTCGCGCACGCGGTACGCGATAAATCTTCCATCCGGCGAAATACGCGCTCCGCCGATCGTCTTCAAGCTCAGCGACTCCTCCAGCGACGGCGTATGTTTCGTCTGCGCGTTCAAACCAACACTGCAAACACAGCCCAGCACTACCGCCAACGACAACCGAACAGGTTTCCTCACACAGCCTCCTATCGACTCAAGATCATGCTTCGAGTGGATTGCAGAAATTTCGAGTGCATTGCAGAAATAATGGCGCTGCACTTCTTCAAACGTCTTCTTACGGTTTCTTGTTTCCAGCGGCCACGCGACGCTTCCCCTTGATCAATACATCGGCGGGATCGGGCGAGCCATTCCATAAGTCCAGCCGCACTCGTCCATCCGGCAGCAAGCTCACGGTCGCGGGCGTCGCGCTCGCCGTCAGGTACCAGCCTTCCGGCAGCACCACGGCATTTCGCGGCCGCCCCAGGCTCCTGTCAAACACCAGGTCGTCCACATCGAGGCGATAACTTCCCACCGTCGTATACGTCTCCGAAATCCGCAGCCGTACCGATTGCCCCTTTTTCACGGGCGAAAACCGGACCACGACCACCTGGCCTGCCGGCGATACAGTTTCACCCGCATCAATCTTCGCCATGGCCAGCTGCTCTCCCGTCATGATTTCGGTTTCGAGTTTCTCTCCGGTATCCAGCACGTAGGCCGACGGATCAGAAACCGTGCTGCCGCCTCGCACCACGTTTACGTACTTGTCGATGCCGGGCCGCGACTCCGTGTAATCGTGATAAAGACGAAACGCATGACTCTCTGGTTCCTTCAAAAAGTAAACGATGTCGCGATCCTGGTGCGCCCGCTCGGAAAGGCGCGCCTTCTCCGTCTCGCCGCTGAACGGCGCTTCCCAACTCACCGCTGTCGTTAAAGTGTGGGGCACCGCAGCCGTTCCCTGTTGTGCTCCTGGCCTTCCTCGCATAATCAACGGAGCTTCTCCGGCACTTGCATTGATGAAGGTCACGGCGGTTCGGCCATCGGCTTCGGGCAAAATCTGCGAAGGTATGTTGCAACCCACCACTTCGTATCCGGCGGGCAGGACCACGCTGTTTCTCTTGATGCCGAGCGAGCGATTGAACACAATCGCGTCTCCTTCGCGGTAATAGCTCTTGGCATCCTTATATGTCTTCAGAATGATAAGGCGGCCTTGGCCGTCTTTGGGCACCGGCCGCGCGAGACGCACTTTGATGTAATTTGTCGCGGCATCCGTATCCGCCATCAGCGGGTCTTTCCGCGCCTCTTCCCCACTGACAATTTCAAATTGCAGCGCTTCGCCGGTCATCGCGTCGTACACGGCCTCGTCGCTGGCTACGCTGCCCTTCCGTATCGGGTTGTAGAAATATTTCGCGCCGGCGGTGGTCGCAGTCACCTCATATCGAATTCGAAAGCTGGCGCTCTCCGGAGCCAGAAGTTCATACCTGGTGTATTCATCGGTCTCGGTTTGCAGGGCCGTATCCTTTGACGTTGGTGCTCCGCTCGCCGCCGCTTTGCTCGCGCTCTGCCGCCCGGGCAATGCTTCACCCGAAAGTAGCAGCGCCAACGTGACGCAAACCCCAATCCATTTCCTCACGTGCATCTCCTCACCCATCGCCTCGCGGGGAACCAGCGCCCGCATCATACAGCCTCAGCCAGCGCAAATACCAAAAGCACTTTTTTGCCGCTACAATCTGCGGTGGACCACTAATGCAGCCAGACCTCCGCATCCGTCCCGCCGTTCTCGCAGACCTGCCCGTGCTCCGCGAGTTGATCGACGCGTCCGTGCGCCAGTTGCAGGCGCAGGATTACACTCCCGCACAAATGGAAGGCGCGTTGACGATGGTTTTCGGCGTCGACACCCAGCTCATAGCGGACGGTACGTATTTGGTTGTGGAGTATTGTCCTACGCAATCGAAGGCGGCGCCGGTCATCATCGCCTGCGGCGGCTGGAGCAAACGCAAAACCCTTTACGGCGCCGATCAATGGACCGATCGGCACGACGAACTTCTCGACCCGCGTAGCGACGCGGCCAAAATACGCGCATTCTTCATTCATCCAGACTGGGCTCGGCGCGGGGTTGGTACGTTTCTCCTCGACGCCTGCGAAAACGCCGCGAAGGCCGCCGGCTTCTCGCGCTTCGAGATGGGCGCAACTCTTACCGGCGCGAAACTCTTCCGCGCCCGGGGTTATCTGCCTGTGAGGAACCTGGAAGTAGCTCTTGGCAACGGTGAGTCGCTACCGATTATTCAGATGGAAAAACACGCCTAAGATTGGAGTTCGCCGGCGTGTTTGTTTATGGAAGTTGTGAACCTACGTTCCCGTGTGCTTTTTTCTTACCAGCGTTGGCCGGTTCTTCGCATGCTCGCTCATCCGCTTAATTTGACGATCGAACACCGCCTGCGCAATCTTGTGTGTGAAAAACGTCTTGTTCGAACGCAAGGCATCAACGGCCGCGATTAAGTCGCGCATCGCATCCGACTTCAGCACATAGCCCCTCGCGCCTGAATCCAGCACTTGCTGAATTACGTCTTGCGAATCGTGCACCGAAAGAATCAAAATTTTCGTTCGGCCGCCCCGTCCCATAATCTCTCGCGCCGCGTCCAAGCCATTCATTCTCGGCATGCTGATGTCCAACAGGGCGATATCCGGCTCCAACAAGAGAACTTTCTCGACCGCTTCCTTCCCGTCGCCCGCTTCCCCTACCACTGACCATCCGAACTGCGATTCCAGCAAGTTTCGCAGTCCAAAACGTACAATTTCGTGGTCGTCAGCCAAGAAAAGGCGCAGCGGAACCATCGTCGCTCACCTCACAACTTTCCCCACTCCGAAAGCCCGTTGGGCTGAACGAACTTTTCATTCACACCGGCGCTACTAGAACGAATAGCACAATAGCTCCTAAATGAATATCGGGCGTTTACTGCATACTTTCGCCCAGCCCCCTCGTTTTGCCGATTGGGAGCACACCAAGACTTCGTTTGCGGAACGACAAACGGAAAAAGAGGAAGCTGTCGCTTCCTCTTTTTCCGTAATCCTCTCCCACAAGGAGTTCTACTCAACTCCTCCCGCGCCGCGCCGCATCGTGCGTTCGGTCGACTTATCCACCGAAGCTTCGCCGGTCGATGAAACGTCCTCACCACCGGTGCGCTCGATAATTTCCTTCGCGCGTTTCACTTCGTCGGAGGTGGAGCAATGCACAGAAAGAAGGATTCCGCCCTTCTGAATCCGCCCTTCATATCGCTTTGCTTCGTACTCAGGGATTCCCATTCCCACCAACGCGCCCGTGATGCCGCCAATTGCGCCACCAACTCCGATTCCGGCCAGAGTGGCCATAATTGGGCCGGCGGCAATCAGTGGTCCTACGCCCGGAATGGCCAGGGCCCCGATACCCGCAAGCAGCCCTAGCGTGCCGCCCAACACGGCGCCTGTGCCGCCGCCAGCGGTCGCCCCTTCCGGGGCCTTCGTGGACTTTTCCGTTCCGATCGAACGGTTACCCAGATTCTCCGGCAATAGCACCGAAATATCCGCCGGCGAAAATCCTGCCTTTACGATTGCATCCGCTCCACGTTCCGCGGTTTCGCGACTCGAATAGATCCCAAATACTGCGGTCTTCTTCTCTGCCATTTTCTTTTCTCCTTTTTGACTTTCTTAAGATTTCGGCGGCGCCACTTCTAACTGGTTACTTACATTTCCGGCCCCGGCTACTTCCGTGGCCTTGGCTTCGATTGCGCTCTTCTCTTCTTCCGAGCGTACCGGTCCCTTGAGGGTCACCTTTCCGTCTTGCGCCACAATCTTGATGTTATGCGCGTAAGTGGATAGCGATTTGTCGTCCATAATTGCAGACCGGACCCGCCTCGATAGATCGCGGTCCGTTGCATTCATCTTCTGCCGGTCAGCGGTTGGCGAGCTTTTGTCGCGGTCCCGCTTATTGGTCTTGCTGTTGTCCGGAGCTGGTTCCTGAGCGTCTTGCCTTGGCAAGGGTCCAGCCATCAGAGCGGTGCTCAGCACAGCCGTCGCACCTACGAAAATCAACGATTTCAGTCTGCTTGCGAAAAAAAACATACCTTCTCCTTAGAGCGGAATGAAAACTCTCCGCTCTCAAACGCAGAAAACCTTGCTGGATTGGGATGAGATTCAACTGGAGGAAAGACTACCGACCGAGCACCTTACCCATCCCGCTGGGCAACTCCAAGGACTATAGCCAGCGGTGTCTGCGGGGGCCATCAGGTTGGAAGGGTAATGACGTCAGCGGGCTGACTGTAGCCAGGACTATGTTCGTTGTTTTCTCTTAGCGCGCCGCGAAGTCAGGGTGGTCTTCTTCGCCTTTCGCACACTTTTGGTCCGCACCTTGGACTTGGTTGCCTTCCTTACAATGCGCCGCGCCTGTGGCTTCGCCGCGGCAACCCTTTTCGCCAATTCCTTCTGGACCGACCCGGCTTTAGCGGCTATCGTGCCCAGCGTCGCCCCTATGGACTCAGCGACGCTGGTTAGAATTGTCTCGTCCCTTGATGATCTTTGGCTGTCCACGGTACACCCCTTCTACCTACACCCATATTGCGCGATCCCTTCGCCGCCCGCGCTAGCGGAGCTAGACTGACGGCTAAACCGGCCGTCGCCCCTGGATGACCCGGATCAACACCACTATGATCGCCAGGACCAGCAGAATATGGATGAATCCTCCCAGCGTGTACGAGGTCACCAATCCCAATAGCCACATAATCATCAGGATTATTGCAATCGTCCAAAGCAAGTCCATTTCTCTCTCCTTAGCGTTCTGCTAACCTCGGTTTTGCTTGGGGCCCGACGTCTAAGAATTTCGCGCTTCGCGATAGGCACTTTGGCCCGCGTCAACAGCATCGTTGACGAATTCTCGGGCACTATCCGTCGCTTTCTGAGCCTTTCGCGCCACCTTCTTCCCCTGCGCAACTGCTTCATCGATTCCGTCTTGGGCTTTGTCGCGCAGCAACGCACGCGTTTCTGCGCCTGATTGCGGCGCCCACATCATGCCTACAATTGCTCCTACGCCTAGCCCGATCGCAAACGCCGAACTGATTTCCGGCCAACTTTTTCGAATCATCACTTCTCCTTTACACGCTACTTTTCAATTTCCCGCGCTCACCGTTACGCGCGATGCAAAAGCGGCACCTACTCCGAGCACAAACTTTTATGATCGTCCGACACTTCACAATCGTGCAGCCTACCTTCTGCCCGCGTGCGGAACCATCCGGTAAACGGCGTAGAGCCTGCTCGCATGTTCTTGTAGTGTTTATTTTGGGAGTGAGCAGCCTGTTGATCCTTAGTTTGAACGGCGGCTCTTAACGCACGCGCATGCGGCGCAGACGCGCTCAATCCTGCTGCGGCTCACCATACCGCGGCGCGTTACATCTCGCTCGTATACCTTTGAATCACTCCGTAGCATTCGCAGGAGATCCTCTCGAGCTCTGCCCGGTTCACGACCTTTACCGACCCGCGGTTGTATTCGATAACTTTGGCCTTCTGCAATTCCCCGGCCGCCAAACTCACACTCGGCCTATCTGTGCCCAGCATCGTCGCCAAGAAATCGTGGGTGATCGGAAGCAATGGTGAGCTGACGCGGTCTTGCGCCATGAGCAGCCATCGCGCCAATCGCTGCTCAACATCGTGGAGCCGGTTGCATCCCGCCGTCTGCGCCATCTGTAAGCCCAAAAGGACTGAGAATCGCTCTACGTGGCGGCGAAGTTGTGGCGCCGTGGCGAGCATTTCTCGCAATGTCGAAGCCACTATCCGCAGCCCATCCCCGGTTATTTGTACTACCTCGCGCAATGGACTCCGGCTCAGCCCTGCAAGCGCGGGAAGCCCCACGAGCCCTTCTTTGCCCACGATTCCCGCCTCGACGGTCTTTCCTTCCGCCAGCACAACCACCAGGGAGAGTAACCCGTCGTTAGGAAAGTAGGCGTACTGCAAGACCTCATGCGCCTCATGAAGAATTCGGTGGGAGGGTAGCTCGGTGGTCTCCAAGTGCGGTCGCAAGGCCCAGAACTCGTTGTCGGGAATTGAAAGCAAAATCCTATTCGCGACACGCTTATTCGTCGCGTCTGTTCGCTCTTCTGATGGAAAGAACTGTACCGTTTGGTGTGCCACAATAACCCTTGTTTTATTGGATTCCCAGCAGGCTCCAAAAGTTGGCGGCGCTTTCTTATCTTGACTGGCGTATTAAAGCGCTGCTCAGCTCATCGGCTGCCTGGTGATTTTCGCGACAATCTGTTGCGTCCGCTGATCAAAAACGAAGTACTCGGCTGGTTCCGCCGATGCCAACTGCGTTATTCGCCTTTCAGCGACGTCCATCTCGCTGACGGCTTCGATCCACACGAAGCTCCCATCCCTCTGCCTCTTCAGTATGTCCAAGTGGGGTGCCCGCATATTCCTCGCTCGCTTTCGAATTGGGAACCTCGCTGGGAATTGCATGCTCAATACCAACACAAGCGTCCTCGTGGAATGTAGCGGTTAGCAGCCGTACTCAAGGGCTTTCTAGTCCTGACTCCGGCAAATACCGTAGCGCGAAACTCTAGAGTGGCGACGCCGCTCTTGTACTTTTTACAGCTAAGGTTAAAGCCGTAGTGATCGGTATTCCTGCTACATTTGTCACTGTGTTGGTGGACGAATCCGAAGTGCTGGTGCTAACATCACTTATGCTTTAGATCGGTGGGGCCGTGGCGCAGTTGGGAGCGCGCCTCGATGGCATCGAGGAGGTCGTGGGTTCGAATCCCATCGGCTCCACCAAA
>Ga0137415_10000612_pt1 | contig 34888 bp, 18 predicted proteins | sample CZODoug3_1_1_16f_FD_183082 | JGI IMG/M metagenome (GOLD analysis project Ga0137415, IMG submission 183082) | Vadose zone soil fungal communities from Angelo Coast Range Reserve, California, USA - CZODoug3_1_1_16fungal (Hybrid Assembly) | ecosystem: Environmental > Terrestrial > Soil > Vadose...
GCGAGGAGACCATGCACCAACAGTGCCGCTACGAGCACTACCGGCACACCAACCATCAGCAGCGTACGTCGTTTCATGTTAATTCTCCTGCAATTGAGCGCTTCCGATGGAGCAAGGCGAAAACGCATGGGACGAACAGCAATGTTGCGAACGTCGCTACGAGCAACCCGCCTATCACTGCACGCCCGAGCGGCGCATTCTCCGAGTTGGACATCGACATCGGGAGCATGCCGATCATCATCGCCAGCGCCGTCATCAGAACCGGCCGCAAGCGCGCGTACCCCGCCGTAATGGCCGCACGGATCGGATCTCCATGCGCCGTCAGCTCGTCGCGGGCGAAGGCCACCACCAATATCGAGTTCGCCGTCGCGGTCCCCATGCACATGATCGCGCCAGTCAGGGCAGGTACCGACACAGTGGTGTTGGTCAGGAACAAGGACCAGACGATGCCGGTCAAGGCACCTGGCAAGGCCGTAATGATGATGAAGGGATCGAGCCAGGACTGGAAGTTCACGACAATTACGAGATATACGAGCACGATCGACAACGCGAGGCCAGCCAGTAGCTGCACATACGCCGCCTTCATCGTCACCCCCTGACCCTGTACTTGCACCGTCGCGCCGTGCGGCACGCTGCCTTTCATCCTCTGCAACACACCCTCGACCGCATCGCTCACCGCTCCCAGATCGCGATCCGCGTTGCTCGCGTAGATGTCCACTACCGGCATGATGTCGCGATGCGAGACCTCGAGCGGCTTGCCGATCTGGCTGATCTGGCTCGAGCTACCGAGGATTTGCGCACCCTGCCCGTTCGGATCACCGTCACCCTTGTCGATGGGAATCGTTTCCAGATCGTTCATCGAGGTGAGCTGCGTCTGCGGTGTCTGCATGTTCACCAGGTGCGAGACCCCTGTTTTGTAATCCAGCCAGTAGGTTGGCGACACCTGTCCGGAACCCGACAGCGTCGCCAGAGCGTTGTTGGCGATGTCGGATTCCGTCAGACCTGCACCGAGCGCGAAGGCGCGATGCGAGGAGACCAGCAACGTCGGCTGCGCCAGAGTCTGTGCGATCGAGACGTCCGCGATGCCGGGGATACGGCGCATCTCTGCAACCAGTCGCTGGGCGTAGGCCATGTTCGCCGCGAGATTGCGGCCGGAGATCTGGACGTCGAGGGGTGCGGGCAGGCCAAAGTCCAAAATCTTCGCCGTGATGTCCCCAGCCGGAAAGGTGAACTCCGTGCCAGGGAAAAGCTTCGGCAGCTTATCGCGCAGAATCGCGCGGTACGAATCAACCGGCGAGGCCTGATCGTTGAGGCTGATCGTGACGTCGCAATCCTGCGGTCCAATCGTGGCGCTCGCACTGTACGCCTGGTTGATGCCGCTACTCGGCAGGCCGCAATTGTCGATGACATTGGTGACGTGGCCCGGCAGAAGCGTGCCAATGGAGCTGTCCACCAGAGAGGCGACCTTGCCGGCCTCTTCGAGGCGCAGCCCGATCGGCGCACGGAAATGCATGTCGATCTCGCCGGACTTGATGCCTGGGAAGAAGTCACGCCCCAACCAGGGAATCAACAGGGCCATCGAAGCAACGGCGGCTGCCAGAAATCCGACAATGAATCGGCCACGGCGCGCAACCACCTTGTCCAGCAACTCTTTATAACGGTCACGAAATCGGTCGAAGCCACGCTCGAACCCCGCTTGGAACCGCCCGAAGCGGCCTTTCGGCTCGCTGCCCTCCTTGCGAGCCGCAACTTGTGCCCGCAGGAGATAGGCCGCCATTGTCGGCACCAACGTGCGCGACAGGATGAAGGAAGCGATCATCGCGAAGACGATCGCTTCGGCCATCGGGAGGAACAGATAACCGGCAATCCCGGATAACTGGAACAGCGGCAACCAGACGATACAGATGCACAGCGTGGAAACGAAGGTTGGAACCACGATCTGGTTCGCCGCTTCAATGATCGCCGGCTGTAACTCCATGCCGGTAGCCAGGTGCGCATCGATGTTCTCGATCATCACCGTTGCATCGTCGACCAGAATGCCGACTGCAAGCGCCAGGCCGCCGAGCGTCATGACGTTGATCGTCTGACCGCACCAGGCCAGCCCCAGGATCGAACACAAGATCGAGAGCGGGATGGAAATCGCAACGATCAGGGTCGAGCGTCCGGAGCCCAGGAACAACAGGACGACCAAGCCGGTCAACACAGCCGCCGTCACCATCTCTTGTACGACTTCTGCTACCGAAGAACGCACAAAGGTCGAGGCGTCGTTCAGTGTTGTGATGCTCACGCCCGCCGGTAACGTCCGCAGAATCTGGGGTATTTTGGCTTTGACACCCGTGACGACCGCGAGCGTCGAAGCATCTCCGGCTTTGAGCACCTCCAGCAGCACGGCCTGGTGCCCGCCGACCAGTACGGAGTTTGTTTGCGGCGGCCCGCCAAGGTACACGTGGGCCACATCGCCGACGGTCACAACCGTATTGCCCACCTGCTTGATCGGCAGTGCATTGAAGCTCGCCACGTCCACCGGCGACGCGTTTGTCACAACCAGGAAATCGAGCGCCCCGATCTTCTGATCACCCGCGGGCAGCACGATGTTCTGCTGCGCCAGCGCGTGAGCTACGTCCTGCGCCGACAGGCCGTGCGCCAGCAGCTTCTGCTGGTTGAGATCCACCTGTACGTTGGCGGGCGTCCCTCCATAAGGGGCGGGGATCGCCACACCCGGCACCGAGACCAGCGCCGGCCGAATCAGGTTGGAAGCCATGTCATACAACTGGGATCCGGTGAGCTTGTCCGATGAGATCTGCAAGGCCAGCACCGGCACCGACGAGGCGTTGTAGGAGAACACCAGGGGTGGAGTAATACCCGCCGGCATCTGCTTCAGCACGGTTTGCGAGACCGCGGTGACCTGTGCCTGCGCGGCCGCCACGTCCGTTCCGGGCCGGAAGTAGATCTTCACGATCCCGCGGCCGTAGAGCGACTGGCTGTCGATGTGCTCGATGTTGCCGACCGTCGTGGTGAGCGAACGCTCGTAGTAATAGACGACCCGTCCTGACATGTCCTCGGGTGTCAAGCCGTTATAGGTCCAGACCGCCGCGACCACGGGTATCCCCACGTTCGGGAAAATATCGGTCGGGGTGGTCAGCGCAGCGCGTCCGCCGAAAATCAGGATGAGGATCGCCAGAACGACGAACGTGTAGGGGCGCTTCAGGGCGATGAGAACAATGGCGTTCATCGCTGCGCTCGTGCGTTGTCAAATCCCACTGTCTGATCCTCCCAAACGCCTGGCCGCGCCGTTACCCGGATGGGCACGATTGGAGGCTATCGGCGCGGGATGGCGGCAGTGTTTCTGGAAGGCGGCCGCTCGTTTCAGGTGAAACCCGGCCGTTGTGAGCGGTAACACGCGGGTGATCACTGCGAATGATACTCATCCTCCGAGCTCGAATGGTTCGAGCCGGACAGGAGGTAACTATGTTTCGCTCAATGATCGTATGTTTGTTCATCGCCGGCATGTCCGCCGGCTGCGCCAATATGCAACCCGTTCTTTCCGGGGGCCGCTATTGCTTGGCGGGAACCGAACTCAACTGCGCTTCGCGCGAAGGAAGCGGTGACTGCCAGCCCTGCCCCGGTTCAGCTGCAGCGCCCTTGGCAGCGGCAGCAACCCCGGCGATCCTGGCAGCGCTCCCGGGACGTCCGGAGTAACTGGCTCTTCCGCAAGTGGGCGCGCCAGGCCAGCTGATCGCGTCCGGCGCGCCCGAAAGGCAACGCCCACCGTCAATCGACATTCACCTCACTGCGCCTTCGCCAGTGTCCTGCCTGCAGCCTGCTCACCCAAGGGGGTGGACCCGGCCGGAAATCCGTTCTTCTGCAGCAGAAAGGCTGTGATGGTCCACAACTTGTCCTCCGGAACCGAACCCGGATTGTTGGCGGGCATCTTTGTATGCTCGAACTCGTAAAGATCGCCGAGAGGCTTGTTTAGCCAGGTTGCGAGGAATGCATTGCCGACGAGTGCCGGCCCCATTGCGCCCGTCAGATCCGGCCGATGACATTGCGCGCAATAGCTGTTGAAAACGATATGCCCGTGCGCGGCTTGATCCGGCGTATACCAGCCATCGCTGTTGGCGGCGCGGGCTCCGACGCTCAACACGAGGCCGACGCCCCCCAGTGTGAGCAGGCCTATCAAGGAACGCAGTCGATATGCCTGGGATTTCGGTTCTGGGCTCATAACCTTGCCTCTCATGAGAATGAGTGAAGGACTCCGGCGATGCGACTCATCGGCGGACCGAATACAAGGGTTATGACTGGGAATTCCGCCCTGATTACTCAAACCGTTACAACTGTAACCCGCATTTCGCTTCCGGACATGAACAGCCCATCCATTGAGCTGAGACTTTGAGGACGCATTGCGCGCAATTGCCGAGGAGATATCGACAATGACCCAATCCTCCAAGATAAAGATTCACATTGCACATGGCGACCCGCTGGTAGCAGCAGGACTCGCGGTCAGCCTGCAGAGACAACCCGACTTTGAAGCGTACGTTTTGCCCGCTGGGAATCTATCGAGCGCGATAGCCAGTGACCTGCCACGCCCGGATGTTGTGGTCGCAGACTACGATTCGGGTATGCGACTGATCACGTCAGCCGGAGCGAAGAGCCATCGAGTGGTAATTCTGACGCATAGTGACGGCGAAGCGAGGATTCGCGACGCACTGGAGCAAGGAGCACGCGGTTATCTGTTGCTCGGCTGCAGTCTGAGGGATCTGTTCGATGGTTTACGCTCAGTGCGCGCCGGTGGTTTGGCCATCGGTCCGCTGGTAGCAGGCCGCGTTGCCGAGTGGATGACGCACCGGGCCCTGACGCGCAGAGAAGGAGACATACTGCGAGAGATGATGCTCGGACGCAGCAACAAGCGCATTGCCATGGAGCTGAATGTCGCCATCGGGACCGTGAAAACGCATGTTAAATCGGTTCTGGACAAGCTGCATGCGGCGAGCCGAACCGAGGCAGTCGCAATTGCTCAGCGTCGCGGGATCCTCCAGGACGACCGTGAATATCCTCCATCGGTACCGGGCGTGGCAAGAATCGTCGCTCGCCCAGGCAAGCGGGAGTCGAGCGGCGACTCGAAATGGCCGCGTTTGGAGCATCGCTTTACAGACGCAGTCAAATCAGGCCTGGCGCCATGAGGCGTCCGTAACTGACAGAGCACGGTGATGCCGGGCGCAGGAGGGCCGCCGCCCGCGTTGGTAACACCTCAGGATGTAGCCATCGGAAAGCCTCATTCGCAATGCTGCGAACTCGCCGCTCGGAAGTTCGACGTGAAGGTAAACGAACGCCTCGTATTTGAGGATGCTGCCGGGCGTACCCTTGCAGCCCGAGGTGCGGGCGCGCGAGTGGCTCCTGCCCTCGATGTTGGTCACGGCGACACCCCGCCTGCAGCTCAACGAGGCGCCACGGTCCTCGTCGCACGCTCCGACAACATGAGCGTCTTCGACCGGGGCCGAGGCGCCGTGATAACGACTTCGGGCAAGTCGTTAGATGCAACAGCTGAACTATCAAAAGGGGTAAGCCTACCTGACTCTAATGGCGAATCACGCTCCGTACACCCGGCAAGCACAGCAGCAAGCGTGGCGATGAAAACGATAAAAATCCCGGTCAGATCATTCGCGCGTCGCATGACTCATTACCTCTTGGCTCCATGAGTACTGTACGAGTGGCGATGCGGGGCGAAGTTCTGGAGCGATACGATTGTTCACACAACGTTAATATTTCATTGCCGCGACGCCCGCAACCGGCGCGCCGCGGGTGTCGTCACCGGCATTTCATTTGAAATGGCGGGCACGATTCGGCGAAATATAACTCTAATGATGGCCGCATAGCTTCGGTACAGGCGGACTCATCATATGAACCAGAGTTTGAAGGCGAAGCACCACTTTCCGACTGCCGTCGCGAGCGCAATGGCGGGCAAACGGGCGAGCACCTTGCCGCCCGTCAGCGGCTGTGGGATAGCAAGGATTGTCGCCACTGTTAGCTTGATCCTTGCTTCGCATGTGACATCGGCACTGGCAGACCCTGCAGCGCGAGTGGAGGCATCCAAGTGCACTGTGTGTCACGGGGTGCACGGCGAAGGTGGCCCAGGCGGAGTGCCACGCCTCGCGGGACAGAACGCCGACTACATCAACCACGCGCTTTCTGTGTTCAAGACGGGCACGCGAACCAGTGCAATCATGCAGTCGATCTCACGGAATCTGAGCGATCTGGAGATTCGTCAGCTCGCCGACTACTTTTCCAATCAGCGCGCCCCACGGCTCGATACAGCCGTTCCGCAATCAACTGAGCGCGTGTTCGCGGGACAGCAACTTGCCGAGAAGGGCGCCGCGAACGTGGATGCCTGCTTCAGCTGTCACGCCGCGCGAGGAAAAGGCAACGGTGCTCGCTTTCCGAGTATTGCAGCTCAACCCGCGCAGTTCGTCATCAGTCGGCTGCACGAGTTTCAAGCGCGCGTCCAGGGGACAACCCCGCAGCCTGGCACGATGACCGCGGTCGCGGCGAGGCTGGATGAGGAGCAAATCGAAGCGGCTGCCGCGTACTTGGCACAGCTCGAACCTTAGAGTGCTGCTGCATGACAAATGACGGCAGCCAACCTCCAGCACCCCGCGCGAGCACGTGGTACCGCAGGCCTCGGGTCGTCGTTGTGGCGATCCTGCTGCTCGGGCTCGTTCTCCTGCACCACTTCACCCAATCACCTCCACAAAAGACCGGCGGACGCGTACCCCAAGGTGATGCGGCCATAACAGCGGGACAGTCCCGAACCGGCGACATGGGGATCTATGTCAATGCGCTCGGCACAGTGACACCGACCTACACAGTCACGGTCTACAGTCAGATCACCGGCCGAGTGATGGAAGTGCACTACCGTGAAGGACAGATGGTGCGAAAGGGCGAACCCCTCATCGACATCGATCCTCGCCCTTACCAGGCGACGCTGACGCAGGCGCAAGGCACTCTGCAACACGACGAGGGCTTGCTGGCACAGGCCAGGATGGATCTGCAGCGCTATCGGGATGCCTACTCCAGGAACGCGATTGCGAAACAGCAGCTGGACGATCAGGTCCAAACGGTGGTCCAGTACGAAGGCACCGTCAAGGCAGATCACGGCACCGTGGCGTACGACGAGGTGCAGCTCGAGTACTGCCACATTGTCGCGCCGATCGCCGGCCGCGTTGGACTGCGCCTCGTGGATCCGGGCAACACCGTGTTCGCCGGCAGCGGTTCTGCCCTCATCGTCATTACCCAGCTCCAACCGATCACCGTGGTGTTCAACGTCTCGGAGGACGATCTGCCACAGGTGCAAGCGCAATTGCACGGAGATTCCAAGCTGCCGGTCGATGTCTTCGATCGATCCAATGCTCATCTCATCGAAAGCGGAACACTGACATCGCTCGACAACGAGGTCGACACGACGACCGGAACTGTGCGCTTTCGAGCTGAATTTCCCAACAGCAAGCTGGCGCTCTTTCCAAACCAGTTCGTCAATGCGCAGCTGCTCGTGCGGATGTTGAAGGACGTCACCCTGATACCAACGGTGGCTGTCCAACACAACGATACCAGTGACTTCGTATACGTGCTCAAACCCAACAACACAGTGGCCGTCCAGACCGTGACCGCGCTGACGACCAACGAGAAAGACACGGCTGTGGAGGGCTTGAACAGCGGCGTCAGAATCGCGATGAGCGGCTTCGATCGCCTGGAGAACGGCGCGCACGTGATGGTGCGGACACCCGGCCCGCAGCAAGCCCGGCGCCCGGCCGCGGACACGGTGGCAAAGACCACAAACAGCAGCATCGCACCATAATGAGTCCATCACGCCCATTCATCATCCGCCCCGTCGCGACGGCGCTGCTGATGGTGGCGCTGTTTCTCGCGGGCACGGTCGCTTACTTCCAGCTGCCGGTGTCGGCCCTCCCCGAAGTGGACTATCCGACGATTCAGGTGCTCACGTTCTACCCCGGCGCAAGCCCGAGTGTCGTCGCCACCGCGGTCACGGCCCCGCTGGAACGACAATTCGGACAGGTCGCGGGCCTGAGCCAGATGACCTCAACGAGCGCCGGCGGCGTATCCGCGATCGTGATGGAGTTCCAACTCAGCCTCAGCATCGATGTCGCCGAACAGGAAGTTCAGGCGGCAATCAACGCCGCGCAGAGTTATCTGCCGGCCAATCTTCCGACCCCGCCGGTGTACAGCAAGTCCAATCCCGCGGACGCACCCGTGCTGACCCTCGCACTCACTTCGAGTGAGTTGCCGCTTTCGCAGGTCGAAGACCTGGCCGACACGCGCCTGGCACCTAAGATCTCCCAAATCAGCGGCGTGGGCCTCGTCAGCATCTCGGGCGGACAGAAGCCGGCCGTGCGCATCCAGGCCAACCCGACTGCCCTCGCCTCCTACGGGATCAATCTCGAGGATCTGCGCAACGCGCTGGCCGCGAATAGCCTGAACTCCGCCAAGGGAAACTTCGACGGACCGGCGCAGGACTACACAATCAATGCCAATGATCAGCTCCTGACCAGCGACTCATACAAGTCAGTGGTCGTCGCCTATCGGCAAGGAGCGCCGATCATGCTGAGTGATGTGGCCCACGTCGTATACAGCGTGGAGAACGAGAAACTCGCCGCGTGGCAAAACTCCACGCCGGCTGTCATTTTGAACATTCAGCGCCAGCCGGGCGCCAACACGATTTCGGTCGTAGACAGCATCAAGAAGCTGCTGCCGCAGCTCGAGTCGACGCTCCCACGAGCGATTCACGTACAGGTGGTGACCGATCGCACGACATCCATTCGCGCTTCCGTTCGTGACGTCGGGTTCGAGCTGCTCCTGGCGATTGCACTGGTTGTCATGGTGATCTTCCTGTTCCTGCGCAGTCTTGCGGCCACGATCATTCCGAGCATTGCGGTACCCCTTTCCCTGATCGGCACGTTCGGTGTGATGTACCTCGCCGGCTTCAGTCTCAACAACCTCGCCATGATGGCGCTCACGATCTCCACGGGTTTCGTGGTGGACGATGCGATCGTCATGATCGAGAACATCTCCCGCTATATCGAACGAGGCGAGAAGCCGCTGCAAGCTGCGCTCAAAGGAGCCGAGCAGATCGGGTTCACAATCCTGTCACTGACCGTGTCCCTCATCGCGGTCCTCATTCCCCTGCTGTTCATGGGCGATATCGCCGGACGTCTCTTCCGCCAGTTCGCGGTGACTCTCGCCACGGCCATCATAATCTCGGCATTCATTTCCCTGACGCTCACGCCCATGATGTCTGGACGCCTGTTGCGCTTCACGCCGGAGGCAAAGCAAAGCCGCTTCTCTCAGGCCGCCGGGCGAGTCGTGCAGAAGATCATCGACTTCTACGGCCGCTCACTGAAATTCGTGCTCGGTTACCAGCGCACTACGCTGCTGATCGCCGCAGCCACCCTGGCCCTGACAGCATTGCTCTACATCACCATACCCAAGGGCTTCTTTCCGACTCAGGACACCGGCATCATCCAGGGGATTTCGCAGGCCGCCGGCTCGACGTCGTTTGCACAGATGACACGGCTCCAACGCAGCCTCGGCGAGGTGGTGTTGGCCGATCCGGCCGTCGCAAGCATCTCCTCGTTCATCGGAGCGGATGGTACCAACACCACGCTGAACAGCGGCCGCATCCAGATCAATCTGAAGCCGCTCGCGCAGCGGGGCATCTCGGCCACGGGGGTGATCCGCCGGCTCGGCCCGAAATTGGCTCGAGTGACGGGCATCCGGCTCTATATGCAACCGGTCCAGGATCTCACCGTGGACGACCGCGTCAGCCGCACGCAATACCAGTACACGCTGGAGGATCCCAACGCGGACGAGCTCAATTCGGTCGTGCGGGACCTGCTGCCCAAACTCCAGGCCCGGCCTGAGCTCGCCGACGTAGTCACCGACCAGCAACTGGACGGCCTGGCGACCTCCCTGACTATAGACAGGGCGACCGCTTCACGCTTCGGCATCACGCCCGCGACAATAGATAACACTCTTTACGACGCCTTCGGGCAACGGCAGATCAACACCCTCTACACCCAGGTCAACCAGTATCACGTCATTCTGGAAGCAGACCCGAAATTCCAACGCAATCCGGGCAATCTGCATGACCTGTACGTCCAATCATCCCAGGCCGGCACGGTTAGCGCAGTGGCGTCGAGCACCGCTGGCTCCTCCTCGGGAGCCGGAGCCGCCTCCGCAGCATCCACAGCCAACTCGCTACTGTCACCAACCTCGAGCAGCAGCGGCTCCTCGCTCAACACGATGCCCTCGGTGTTGAATCTCGCCAGCACCGGCACAACCAGTAGCTCGACACCGGTGCCACTCAGTGCGTTCACACACCTGCAGACGCGCAGTGAGTCTTTGTCGATCGGGCATCAGGGACAATTTCCGGTCGTCACCGTCTCCTTCAATCTCGGCGTGGGTTACTCGCTCGGGCAGGCGCTCGATGCCATCGACGCGGTCATCGCCAAGGAGAACCTGCCGGCCAGCGTGATTGCCGGTTATCAAGGCACCGCGGCCGCCTATGAAAGCTCGCAATCGAACGAGGGTTTATTGATCCTCGCGGCGTTGATTACGGTGTACATCGTGCTGGGCGTGCTCTATGAGAGCTTCATCCACCCGCTGACCATCCTTTCCACGCTGCCCTCGGCAGGCGTAGGCGCACTGCTTGCGTTACGCCTGTTTGGGCTGGATCTCGACATCGTTGGAATCATCGGCATCGTGCTCCTGATCGGAATCGTGCAAAAGAACGGGATCATGATGGTGGACTTTGCACTGGAGCTCGAACGCAACGAGCGCAAGGAGCCTGCTGAGGCGATCTATCAGGCAGCGCTGCTGCGATTGCGCCCTATTCTGATGACGACTCTGGCGGCTCTGTTGAGTGGTATTCCGCTCGCCCTCGGTACGGGAATCGGCTCGGAGCTGCGCAGGCCGCTCGGCGTCGCGATGGTCGGTGGACTGCTGTTCAGCCAGATCCTGACACTTTATACGACGCCGGTCATTTACATCTTCTTTGACAAGCTGGCGTCGCGTTTCTCGCGCCGCTCCGGAGATCAAGCCCGAAACGTGCAACCCCAGGGCGGAACGGCATGAACCCGTCTCGCGCATTCATCGGCCGCCCGGTCGCAACGACGTTGCTGACGGTGGCGGTCGCGCTGGTCGGCATCGCCGCTTTTGCGGTGTTGCCCGTCGCTCCGCTACCGCAGGTGGATTTTCCGACGATCACGGTCGCTGCCTCCTTACCCGGTGCGAGTCCGGACATCATGGCTTCCGCGATCGCTACACCGTTGGAACGGCAGTTCGGACACATTGCCGGCATCACGGAGATGACTTCCTCCAGCACGCTGGGCACTACAAGTGTGACCCTACAGTTCGACCTTAGCCGGGATATCGACGGGGCGGCGCGCGACGTGGAAGCCGGCATCAACGCTGCGCGCACTTATTTGCCGGCCAACCTTCCCGCCAACCCGACCTACCGGAAAGTCAACCCGGCGGACTCACCGATCATGGTCCTCGGTCTGCAGTCGGATGTTTACGACGTGCCGACACTTTACGACGAAGCGTCGACCGTCATGGCGCAGCGGATTTCACAGATCGCCGGCGTCGGGCAGGTGAACGTGGTGGGTGCATCTTCTCCAGCCGTGCGTGTGGAGTTGAATCCTGCACAACTGGCGCACTATGGGATCAGCCTCCCATCCGTGGCGAGTACGATCTCAGGTCAGAATTCGAACGTTGCGCAAGGGCAACTCGCAAATGGCGACTCCACCTCGGACATCGTCGTCAACAGCCAGATATCAAAGGCAGCCGACTACAGGCCGCTCGTGGTCGGCTACTCCAATGGCGCCGCCGTGCGCCTCACCGACGTCGCCGACGTAGTCGACTCGCAGCAGACAGTGCGCCAGGCCGGGTTTCTCAACGGCAAGCCGTCCGTGAACCTGATCATCTTTCGACAGCCCGGCGCCAACATTATCCAGACTGTAGATGCCGTAAAGGCGGCCCTCCCGTCGCTCCAAGCCTCCATCCCGCGCGGCGAGCACATCATCACCATTCTCGATCGGACGCTCACCATCCGGGCTTCGGTCAGCGACATTGAGCGGACGCTGGTCATTTCCGTGCTGCTGGTCATCGCGGTAGTGTTTGTCTTCCTCCGCAACGTCCATGCGACATTCATCCCGGCAGTCGTGGTTCCGGTCTCGCTCATTGGCACATGCGCGATCATGTACCTGTGCGGCTTTTCGCTCGACAATCTCTCGCTCATGGCGCTCGCCATTGCGAGCGGGTTCGTGGTGGACGACGCGATTGTCGTAATGGAGAACATCTCCCGCCACCTCGAGGCCGGAATGACTCCCGTGCAGGCGGCATTGAAAGGCGCGGCGGAGATCGGCTTCACGGTGCTCTCCATCAGCGTCTCGCTCATCGCCGTGTTCATTCCGATCCTTCTGATGGGTGGCATCATCGGCCGCCTGTTCCGCGAATTCGCCTTGACACTCTCGAGCGCCATCCTCGTCTCCATGGTCGTCTCACTGACCACGACGCCGATGATGTGCGCACGACTGCTGCGTTCAGAGAAAGGCTCAAAGCGTGGACGGCTGTACCTCTGGAGTGAGCGGATGTTCGGGGATCTACTCGGGGGTTACCAGCGCAGCTTGACCTGGGTGCTGGACCACCCCGCCCTCATCATGATCATTTTCGTGCTGACGCTGGGATTGAACGTCTTTCTCATCGCCGGGATTCCGAAAGGATTTTTCCCACAGCAGGATACCGGCGTCATCACCGGCGGCATGCAAGGACAGCAGGATGCCTCTTTCGCCCTGATGCGTAACGGCTTGAAGCAATCCATCGACGTCATCAAGGCCGACCCTGGCGTGCAAAACGTCATGGGATTCACGGGTGGTGCGGGCGCCACTAACACCGCGAACGAGTTCATCGCGCTCAAACCCCTCGATCAGCGCACCAGGAGCGCATCTCAGATCATCAGCGAGCTGCGGCCAAAGCTGACGCGGTTGACGGGAGCGAACACGTTCCTGCAGCCCGTACAGGACATCCGGATCGGCGGACGACAATCCCCCGCACAGTATCAATACACGCTACAGGCGGAGAGTTCAGCGGAGCTGCAGCAGTACGGTCCGCAACTGCTGAGCGCGTTGCGCAAGGCGCCCGGCTTTGAGGACGTGAACACGGACCAGCAGAACAACGGTCTGCAGGCGTTGTTGACGTATGACCGGCCCACGGCAGCCCGGCTCGGAGTCACGCCCCAGACCATCGACAACACACTTTATAACGCCTTCGGACAATCCGAAGTCTCCACTATCTACACACAACTCAATCAGTACTACGTCGTGATGGAGGCGGCACCCAAGTACTGGCAGTCACCGCGAGGGCTCCACGACATCTATCTGGTCCCCAACACGGGTTCAGGCGCGATCCCGATTAACACAGTGACTCACTACACGCCCGCCACTTCGCCGCTCGTCGTGAACCATACGGGATTGTTTCCGTCCGTCACCGTGTCTTTCAACCTGGCTCCGGGAGTCTCGCTCGGCCAGGCGTCCAACGAGATCCAGCAGGTTCAACAGCGCCTCAACATGCCAACAACCATCCATGGGCAATACTCCGGTACGCTGCAGGCATTCCAGGCTTCTCTCAGGACCGAGCCCTACCTGATTCTGACAGCGCTGGTCGCGGTTTATATCGTGCTCGGCATGCTGTACGAGAGTCTCGTGCACCCGCTCACGATACTGTCCACCCTGCCACCGGCCAGTGTGGGGGCGATTCTGGCACTGCAGATCACGCATTCGCAGCTCGATGTGATGTCGATCATCGGCATCATTCTGCTCATCGGTATCGTGAAGAAGAACGCGATCATGATGATCGACTTCGCCCTGCACGCCGAGCGCAACGAGGGCAAGAGCACCCGCAATGCGATCTTCGAGGCCTCGACCTTACGCCTGCGGCCGATTCTCATGACGACGATGGCGGCCCTGTTCGGAGCGGTGCCACTCGCGCTAGGCACCGGCATGGGCTCGGAATTGCGCCGACCGCTGGGTATTTCCATCATTGGCGGCCTGATCGTCAGCCAGGTGCTGACCCTCTATACCACCCCCGTCATCTACCTCCTCATGGATACCCTGAGACTCAGGATGCAGGCGCGGCGCCACCGTGGCGGACAAATTGCGGAGGCCGCGGTATAGAACGCGCGACAGTGCATGATCAGTAGATGTCAGATTACCCTCGTGGCGGCCGTTGTGACCGCCGTAACACTTGTCGCGGGATGTGTAGGCCCACCGTATGTGAAGCCTGAAGTCGACACTCCGTCGGCCTTCAAGGAGGGATCCCCCACCGCCTATGTTGGCGCGGACGAGGGTGCGTGGCAGCCGGCACAGCCGCAAGACGCCGCCCTGAAAGGGAAGTGGTGGGAGGTCTTCGGTGAGCCGGAGCTCAACGCGCTCGAAGAGCAGTTGAATATCAACAATCAGAACATTGCGCAGTTCTTCCAGAATTTCATGGCAGCCCGCGCGCAGGTCGGCATTGCGCGCGCGAGTTACTTCCCTACGGTAACGGCCGGACCTTCCGCCACCAGAACGCATTCGTCAGGCGCGTTAGGAAGTGGCGTGACCACGACCACGGGCGGCACCGGCACAGGAACCTCGCCCGGCAGCATTGCCAGCACGTCAGGCAACACGTTCAACACACTGCAAATGCCCTTCGACGTCTCGTGGGAGCCGGATCTGTTCGGACGGATCCGTAACACAGTGCGTGAGGCCCGATACGCAGCACAGGTGAGCGCCGCAGATCTCGAGAACGAGCGCCTCACCGAGCAGGCTTCTCTGGCCGAATTCTACTTCCAACTGCGCGGCCAGGATGCCCTGCAGGATCTGTATAACGAGACCCTCGATGCGCAGAGGAAATCGCTGCAGCTCACGCGAGTCCTGCTGGAGACCGGCATCGACAGCCCGGAGGATGTTGCGCAGGCCGAGGTAACCCTCGCCAACACGGAAGCGACGGCCGTCGGGATTGCAACCAACCGTGCCATCTATGAGCACGCAATCGCCACCTTGATCGGCAAGCCGGCCTCCGACTTCTCCATGCCGGTAAAAGCCCTGAGCACACCGGTCCCGACTGTGCCGGTCGACATTCCGTCCAAGCTCCTGCAACGCCGCCCCGACATTGCCGCGGCGGAGCGCACCATGGCGCAGGCTAACGCGCTGATCGGCGTGGAAACCGCGGCCTATTTTCCCACACTCGATCTTACGGCGAGCGGCGGTTTTGAAGCGGCCGCCATCAAGAGCCTGTTTACCGCGCCGGCGCGCTTCTGGTCGCTGGGAGCCTCGGCCTCTCAAACGATCCTCGACGGCGGCCTGCGCAAAGCAACCGTCCGCCAGTACACCGCACAGTTCAACGCCGACGCCGCGGCCTACCGGCAGTCCGTCCTGACGGCCTTCCAGCAGGTGGAAGACTACATCGCCACGGTTCGTGTTCTTTCGCAGCAGATCGAGCGCCAGAAGGCGGCCGTTGCCGCCGCGCGGAGATTTCTCGATTTCGCGACCTCGCGGTATGAGACGGGCATCGACCCTTACCTCAACGTGATCACCGCCCAGACCACCCTGCTGAGCGATCAGCAAACCGAAGTCACGCTGCGCGTGAATGAGATGACGGCGGCGGTACAGTTGATCCAGGCGCTGGGTGGCGGATGGGACGTCAGTCAACTGCCCTCCGACGCGGAGGTAACCCGCCAAAACGTGGCAACTCGGTAAGTTGCGTTCGCTACAACTGAAATGATCAGCAGGACGCTCGAAACCGACTCGCAACTCTTCTCCACCATCCTGACCACTCGACCCGCGGCGATCGTGCCACAGCAGTTGGAGTGCGAGATGCTATCTTCCAAGGTGAAACCCGAACTGCCGCAAGCGGCGCCAGTTGTCTCAATTGCAGTCCCGGACACGCCACCGGCCGCCAACGACGAGTCGGTGCCCGCGGTTGTCAATGACCTGCGCAATCCCCTGTGGATCATCGCCATCGGCATGGCGTGGTTCTTCGGAATTACGGCCGCAGTCATAGCAGCAAGTTAGTCCCCATTACCCTCATCCCGACGGAGCCGCGGAATGTCGGGTCAGCTGCCCTGCTTCTGTTTCAGATGCAACGGACTGAGGCCGCGGCGGACACCCGCGCGTAACCCGCCTCAGCGATTCTGACCGTAGTTCGATACAGCGGCAGACAGACTCGCAACATGCAAAAAGAGCAGAATGCGCCGGCGCTTCCCGGTGCTACGGCAGCCCTGAAGCGGCGGCGCCAACACTGGGTCGTGACTTTGGCTGCGGTGGCGATACTCGTTCTCGTGGTCGTGGGCGGCGTGTACTACTGGCGATACGCCCGCTTCATCGTCTCGACCGACGACGCCTATGCGCAGGCCGATTCCACAATTTTGGCCTCGCGAGTGTCCGGTTACATCTGCGCGGTGCAGGTCCAGGACAACCAGCCCGTAAAGGCCGGCCAGATACTTGCGCACATCGACGACAGAGACTATCGCGCAACGCTGGATCAATCGAGAGCCGACGTGCAGGCGGCGACAGCTGACGTGACAAATCTTCAGGCCCAACTCGCGCAGCAGGACTCGCTCATTGCCCGTGCGCGCGCAAGCGTCGCGGCAAGTCAGGCCGCGCTCGACCTTGCGCGGATCAATCGCACGCGCTACGAGAAGATGGCCGATATCGGCTTTGGCTCGCAACAACAGTCGCAGGAGGCCGACGCCCAGGCGCGGGAGCAAGTTGCGAACCTCCAAAGAGACCATGCGGCGCTTGCCACCGCGCAGCGGGAGGTCGACGTGCTGCGCGCAAAACTCGACCAGGCACGTGCCCTTTCCCAACGCTCGCAAGCAGTGGAACGCCGAGCGGAGCTCGACGTCGAGTACACGACGATCATCGCGCCCATCGATGGCATCGTTGGAGCGCGCTCGTTGCGCGTGGGTCAGTATGTGCAGGCCGGCACTCAACTTCTAGCCATCGTGCCGTTGCGCGACGTCTACATCGTTGCCAACTTTAAAGAGACTCAACTGACACAGGCACGGAGCGGTCAACACGTACGCCTGCGTGTGGATACTTTCCCCGGCGTGGACTTGCACGGTTATGTGGATGACCTTGCGCCGGCAACCGGCCTGGAATTCAGCTTGCTACCGCCCGACAACGCCACTGGAAACTTCACGAAGATCGTTCAACGAGTCCCCGTGAAGATCCGCCTCGATGCGGGTCAGCACCTGATCGGGCAGCTTCGGCCCGGCATGTCCGTCGAGGCCTATATTGACACCCGTCCGGCGGCCGCTCGCCAATCCGTTGCCCTCGCCGAGCGCTAACGAGGTGAACGCGAACGCATCAGCATCGATCGAGCCCTTGCCCGCTTTCGAGTCCGATACGACGCTCGCAGATGCGGCTGAACGCAAAGCGTACGCGCCGAGCACACCTACCGGGCCTACCGCGCCTGCCATCCCTGCCGGATCTGCCACGGCTGCCGGCCCCACCGCGCCTGCCACCTCGGTCGCGCCTACCGCGCCGCCCGCCGTCCCCGCCGAGCAGGTCTCGCTGAAGACATGGATCGCCGTCATCGGCTCAACGATCGGCGCATTTCTGGCGATTCTCAACATTCAGGTGGTGGGCGCCTCGCTCGCCGATATCCAGGGTGCGATCGGCGCTGGTGCCGACGATGGCGGCTGGATCACGACGTCCTATCTGGTCGCGGAGATTGTCATCATTCCGCTGAGTGGCTGGCTGGCACGCGCCTTCTCGATGCGCACCTATCTGTTGACCAACACCATCCTGTTCCTGGCGCTCACCGCAGCATGCGCGCTCGCGCAAACCCTCGGGCAGATGATCGTTGTGCGCGCCCTGCAAGGGCTGGCCGGCGGTGTACTCATTCCACTTGCGTTCACCATCATCATGACAAAGCTCCCGCGCTCGAAGCATCCAGTAGCGCTGGCGATGTATTCGATCGCGGTGGTATTCGCGCCGTCCATCGGCCCGGCGCTCGGCGGCTACTTCACCGACAACTTCGGCTGGCAATCCATCTTCTTCCTCAGTGTGCCGCCGGGTCTCGTAATGATCGCAATGCTCTGGTACGCGCTCGAGCCTTCGCCACGCGAGCTGCACCTGCTGCGCGAGGGCGACTGGCTCGGTGTCGTGACCATTGCGGCAGGGCTCGGGTGTTTTGAAACCGTGCTGGAAGAAGGTAACAAGGACGACTGGTTCGGATCTTCTTTCATCACCCGCCTCGCGGTCATCGCTGTCGCCAGTATCGCCGCGTTCATCTACGTTGAGCTCAAACGACACAACCCGCTGCTGCAGCTCAGACTGCTGGCACGGCGCAATTTCGGACTCGGAACACTCGCGAACTTCGTGTTCGGGTTTGCGATGTTCGGCTGGATCTACCTCGTCCCGCTGTATCTGTCCCGCATGCAGGGATACAGCTCGCAGGAGATCGGCGGGGTCATGGTCTGGCTCGGTTTGCCGCAACTGCTGTTCATTCCGTTCATCCCACGTGTCATGCGCAGCGTCGACGCACGCTGGCTCGTGGTCGCCGGATACATCCTGTTCATCGCCGGAAGTCTGCTGGCCTCTCACCTGTCGGACGATTTTTCCGGCCCGCAATTCCTCGCTTCGAGCCTGGTACGTGCGCTCGGGCAGTCGATGGTGTTGGCGCCGCTGTCGGTGATCTCGATAGCCGGCATCGAGCCCGAGCTCGCGGGTTCAGCGTCGGCACTTTTCAACATGATGCGCAACCTGGGCGGCGCGGTGGGAATTGCCCTGCTGCAGACATTTCTGACCCAGCGCGAGCAATATCATTCAAACATTCTGTCTTCACAGGTGACACCTCTCGCGCAGGCGACTCGACAGCGCATCGCGCATCTCGTCGACTACTTCATGTCACACGGCCTCAGCGACTCGAGCCGCGCGTACAGGGAAGCGCTCGTGGCGGTTGGCCGAGACATCCGGCATGAGGCATTCCTGCTCGGTTTCAGTGACACCATCATCCTGCAGAGCGCGGTGCTGGGGTTCGCGCTCGTCGCTGCGTTGTTCATGCGCAAGATTTCGAGCGCGCCTGTCGGCGGAGGAGTTCATTGATCATGTCTGTCGTCCGTCCATTGGTACTGACTTCACTGTTGGCCGCCGGGTGTACCGTCGGCCCGAATTACGTGCGCCCTGCGGACCCGTCGCAGACGACATACGTCACGCAGGATTCCAACTCGGCCAGCCACAACGCCGCGCCCGATCACACCCAGACAGTGGCCTTTGGCGAAACACCCCCGGATGACTGGTGGACTTTGCTTGGGTCGGAAGAGCTCGACCGCCTGGTGAAACTCGCCCTGGCGAACAATCAATCGCTCGCCAGCGCGCGCAGGCGCATCTGCAAGCGGCACGTGAACGAATCGGTGTCGTGCGCGGTGCAGAGTTTCCGCAGGTCGACGCCGCGACCTCCGCGCAGCGCACTCGAATTGGCGCGACGGTCCTCGGTTCGCAGGCGAAGGACTTCCCTTCCTTTTCGGCGTATGCGGGAGGCGTGGAGGTCAGTTATGACCTGGATCTCTTCGGCGGCACACGACGTCACATTGAGCGCGCAGGCGCCCAAGCGCAATACCAGGTCGCCCTGCGCGATGCGGCCGCGCTGAGCATCAGCGGCAACGTTGTCCTCCAAGCATTGCAGATTGCGTCATTGAGCGAACAGATCCAGGTTGTCGACGCGATTGTGGCGGATGACGAGCGCATGCTGCGACTCATTGAGGCCGCGAACCTCGCCGGAGCAGTCTCGCAAATGGATGTGTTGAGCGCGCAAAGTCAGACCGACCACGATAAGACACTCATCCCTCCGCTGCGGCAACAACTGGATGTGTCTCGAGATGCGTTGGCCATCCTCGTGGGTGAAGCACCGGCCGACTGGCGCGCGCCGGGCTTCAATCTGCAGCAGTTGACGCTTCAACATGAGATTCCAGCGGTATTGCCATCCGATCTGGTCCACCGTCGACCTGACATTGCCGCTGCGGAAGCGCAGTTGCACGCGGCCAGCGCTTCCGTCGGCATCGCCACGGCAGATCTCTATCCGCACTTCACGCTCGATGGGACCATCGGGCGGGAAGGCCTCCTTGGCGGCGGACCCTCCGAAACAGCGTGGAATGTCATCGGTGGCCTCGCCGCTCCGATATTTCACGGTGGAGCGCTGAACGCCGAAAAGCGAGCGGCCGTACAAGATTACCAGGCAGCCTTCGGTGCCTACCGCGAAACGGTGCTGGAAGCTTTCGGCCAGGTCGCGGACGTGTTGCAGGCTCTGAAAAATGATGGCGAGTCACTCAACACGCAGGAGCGTGCATTGGAGTCCGCCCGCGCATCACTGGATCTGACGCGGCAAGGCTATCAAGGAGGTAACGCCGGGTACGTACGGGTGTTGGATGCGCAGCGTCTGCACCAGGAGGCGCAGTTGGGGACGGTGCAGGCGGAGACTCAAAGCCGTGTCGACGCCGTAAAGCTGCTCCTTGCTGCGGGCGGGCGCATCGATGAAAAGGGTCTTGGGAGCGCGAATCTCGCGCGCGTGAACCGATGAGGCGGGGGTTGCCAGCGTGTCTTCGCGATCCCCTGCCGCCCTGCGACAGGCGGCGGCTGCTCCGGCCGCCGCATGCCGCAGACTCTGCTACCAGGCTGGATCAACCGTTCGCGGTACTTCTCGCACGCGCGATAGCCGCATCGACCTGAGACTGCGCCGAGTCAACGGCGGTTCGTATGCAGGCGCCGTCATCCGAGTCGAAGGGATCAATGGAATCGCACAGCTTGCGAGCGGACTCGCGGACACTGTCCTTCAGAAGTGCCACACCGGAGTTCGTTGTGAGTGTCGCCGGATCGTACTGTATCCGGGCCGTCTTCGCGGTCTCCGTAATGGGACTGCCGGTGGCCGAGTCGCGTCCGACGACGTTCACGGTCGGACTCGAAATTGTAACCTGGTCGACCTGGGCCGGATCGTCAGCTTGCGCGCGAGCGCTGATGAGGGCGACCGCGCCGATGGCGAACGTCGCGAGCAGGCCGCTCCGGCGGTTACTCGAAAGAATCGAAGTATTCATTGCATAGTCTCCTGAAGGTTGATGACGGCACTTGCCGTTGACTTCATGGCAGATTCTGAGCTCGCACCCGCACCGCATGATTTCGCTGGGCCCGGATAGCGTTACGGGTGAAACCTCGTGCGCCGCGCCGGGAAATCAACATGAAACCGGCGCGCAACATGCTGGTCCCGATGCCGGCGGCGCTCGAGCTCGCCGGTCACAGACATCACTGCACAGGAGAAGCGAAATGATACATCCGACCGTAAAACTGGGGCTGCCACTGCTGGTTGCGCTGGCAGCGGGCTGCACGACGATGGGAACGGGATTCGGCTCGACCGCGTCGGGCAAGAATCCGGTCAACTTCAGCTGGAAAAGCTCGGACAGCGTGTCCGGGTCGATGAACGCCACGCTATCCGATGGCAAGACCTTTACCGGACAGTTCTTTCAGATCACGAGCGACACGACGGTCGATAACCTTGGCCCTCTATGGTCTGGATGGGGTGGCTACGGTCGCCACGGACACTGGGGAGGCGACTGGGGCTACTGGGACGCCGGACCAGAGTTCGTCACGCACTACTCCGGCAAGGTGCTGGCCAACCTCGCTGCTGCGGACGGTCAACACATGCGCTGCAATTTTCGGCTCGTTCACCCTTCGGACGGAATGGCCGGCGGCGGCCGCGGCCAGTGTCAGCTGCCGCAGGGAAAGACGATCGATACAACTTTCCCTAAAGCTTGAGACACACCGCAGGGAGCGAACGCTGGCGGCGCGATTCCGCCAGCGTCGCAACCACCGGCTCGACTCGAGTTTCAACTGTAATAATCACGCTGAGTGTTTGAAACTCGCGGGTGACAATCGGCCGGCTAAAGTTGCGAATTCCTCAAAACGGGAGAGCTGTCATGCGCTTGGTGTTACTCATCGTTGCCCTGTTCGCAATGGGCTCTGCGGGCGCCCAGGAAAAATCGCGTGGGGCAGCCGTTTACGCGCAGGACTGCGCTCAATGCCACGGCGCGAGTCTACGAGGCGACTCCGGACCGCCACTCACCGGCCAGGCGTTCCAACAGGCCTATGGTACGGGCACGGCCGCGCAACTGTATGACTTCATCAGCCGCCAGATGCCTCAGGATGCGCCTGGAAGCTTGAGCCAGCAACAGTATCTGGATGTGACGGGATACATTCTCTCGCAAAATGGCATTCGCTCCGGCAATACGCCGTTGAGCATCGCGTCACTGGGTCAGATTCGCATGTCAGAGCAGCACGTCAACCAGAGCGCGCCCGGACCCAACACTGACGAAATCGTGCGCGCTGCGCCTCCTGTCCGCAAGGTTTACTCTCAGCTTCCGGCAGGGGCTAACGTGAACGTCACGGACCCGATGATGGTCAACGCAGCGTCTGATGAATCCAACTGGCTGCTACACGGCCGAACCTACGACAACCAGCGATATTCGCCCCTCCAGCAGATTACGTCCGACAACGTGAAGTCGCTGAGCCCGGTGGCACTCGTTCAAACGGGCATGACCGCAAGCTTCGAAACAACTCCCATCGTCGTCAATGGCGTGATGTACATCACAACTCCGGTCGTCAATAAAAGGATGTTGATCATGGCGGTCAACGCGGCGACCGGCGAGCGCCTCTGGGACGTCACCTACAATCTCGGGCCATTCCAGGTTTGCTGCGGTCCGGTCAACCGGGGCGTCGCGGTCGGCTTCGGCAAGGTCTACGTCGTGACGCTCGACGACCACCTGCTGGCACTCGACGCCGCCGACGGCCATACCCTCTGGGACTCGACCATCGTCAGCTCGCAGTACGGCTACTCGGAGACTCTCGCGCCGCAGATCTACGACGGAATGATCATCGTTGGCAGCGCCGGCGGCGAGTGGGCATTGCGCGGCTTCGTTGCCGCATACGATGCAACGAGCGGACAGCAGCGCTGGCGCTGGATGTCGACCGATCCGAAGACGTACTCAGGCAAGTCCGCGCAGAGCGGCGGTGCGATGGTGTGGACCACGCCCGCGATCGATCCGAAACTCGGGCTCGTCATTTTCAGCACCGGCAATCCGAATCCGGATCTGGACGGAACGAGCCGTCAGGGAGACAACCTTTACAGCGACAGCATCGTCGCGCTCGATGTGCACACCGGCCAGCTCAAGTGGTATTACCAGGAGGTGAAGCACGACGTCTGGGACTATGACGCCGTCAGCAACGTCGTGCTCTTCGACGTGCATCAGAACGGCGAGACAATTCCCGCTGCGGCGGAGGCAGGCAAGGTCGGTTGGGTATTCATCCTGGATCGGCGCACGGGCAAGCTGATCCGCAAATCTGATCCCTACGTGATGATGTCGAAAAACATGTTCAGCACGCCCACTCCAGCCGGCGTCGACATGCTGCCCGGCGCGAATGGCGGCGCTGAGTGGTCGCCGCCCGCGTACTCTCCGCAGACCCACTACCTCTACATCCTGGCGATGAACCAGTTGATGCGCTTTACGACGAAGCCCGCCGCGAGCGCTCCCGGTCTCATTCGTCTCGGTAGCGCGTTCACGAATGTTCCGAAAGACGGGGTTCAGAACGGCCCGTTTGTCGCACTGGACGTCGAGACGGGGAAGATCGCGTGGCAATACACCGCGCCACAACCGTTGATCGGCGGTGCTCTGGCAACGGCCGGAAACCTGGTCTTCATGGGCGAAGGCAACGGCTGGTTCGACGCCTTCAACGCCAAGACCGGCGATCGCGTTTGGCGTTATAACCTGGGCGCCGGTGTCAACGCTCCGCCCATCACCTACCAGGTGAACGGCGAACAATATGTCGCGGTCGCCGCCGGTGGCAACTTCCAGATGACGTATCCGTACGGTGATACGGTCGCAATCTTCAAGCTGCCCTCCACGGCGGCTGGTAACTGACCGTATGACGACCCCTAGCGTGGGCATGACGGTGCAGTTATGAACATGCTCACGAGAGTGTTTTAGGGGCGCTCTCGGCACGCTTGCCGCGCAGGTCGCGCGGCAGTTTAATGGTTGAATCATCACCATCGTGACCGGCGTTTCAGGGAACCGCATGGGACCTACGTGGCAGGGCGCTGTACCGGAGCTTGTTGGGGGCACGCGCGAGAGGCTCCGCGAGGATGGTGAATTCGTCCTTTACCGCAACCAGCGCCGGACCTCGATCGGTGGGGCTGTGCACTCGGTGCTCGTGGTCGCTCCGGTCTGGGAACACGCCGCGCCACGCAGTCTTCGCCGCATGGAGCACGAATATTCGTTGCGAGAAGAGCTCGATACCGCCTGGGCGGTTCGGCCTGTCGCGCTCGCGCAGCACCACGGCCGCCCTGTGCTCGTGCTCGAGGACCCCGGGGGTGAGCCACTCGACGGACTGGTTGGAACGCCGATGGAGTTGGGACAATTCCTGCGTCTGTCCATTGGACTATCGACCGCGCTCGGGCAGGTACACCAGCGCGGTCTCATTCACAAGGACATCAAGCCCGCCAACGCTCTCGTAAACGCTGCCACCGGCCAGGTGTGGCTGATGGGCTTCGGTATCGCATCGCAACTGCCACGCGAGCGGCAGTCACCGGAGCCCCCGGAATTTCTCGCCGGAGCACTCGCCTACATGGCGCCGGAGCAGACGGGTCGAATGAATCGATCGATCGATTCGCGTAGCGATCTGTATTCGCTCGGCATCACGCTGTATGAAATGCTCACCGGCAGGCTGCCCTTCACGGCCTCCGATCCCATGGAGTGGGTTCACTGCCATATCGCAAGACAGCCGTTGTCGCCCGCCGAGCGCTCGAAGGAGGTCCCGGCGCCCGTCTGCGCGATCATCCTGCAGCTCCTTGCCAAGACCGCTGAAGAACGCTATCAGACCGCAGGCGGCGTAGAAGCCGACCTCAGGCGTTGCCTTGCCGATTGGGAGGCCCGGGGATGGATTGACACGTTCACCCTCGGAGCGCACGACACTCCGGATCGACTTCTGCTGCCTGAGCAACTCTACGGCCGGGACCGTGAACGGCAGATCCTGCTTGCTGCCTTCGATCAGGTGGTCAGTACCGGCACGCCGGCCCTGGTGTTGGTCTGTGGCTATTCCGGCATCGGCAAGTCCTCGGTCGTGCACGAGCTGCACAAAGCGATCGTCCTGCCGCGGGGAATCTTCATCTCCGGAAAGTTCGACCAGTACAAGCGGGATATTCCGTACGCCACGCTTGCCCAGGCGTTCCGGACCCTCATTCGCCAGATCCTGAGCGAAAGTGAGGCACAGGTGGAGGCTTGGCGAAGCACGCTCCGCAGGGCCGTGGGTCCGAATGGTCAACTCATCGTGAGCCTCATCCCGGAGCTCGAGTTCGTCATCGGGAAACAACCCCTGGTTGCGGAGCTCTCCGCGACGGAAGCCGAAAGCCGATTTCACATGGTGTTCCGGTCCTTTCTGGGGGTGTTTGCCGACGAGAAGCATCCACTGGCCATCTTTCTCGACGATCTGCAGTGGCTCGATGCCGCAACCCTCAAGTTGCTCGAGCACCTCACCACGCACCCTGACGTCCGACACCTCTTCCTCATCGGAGCGTTTCGCGACAACGAGGTCGGCCCGTCACATCCCCTGATGCAGATGGTTAATGCGATTCGCGGGACAGCGGCTGTGGTGCAGGAGATCGTTCTCGCGCCCCTGACTCTCGATGATGTAACCCGATTCGTCGCCGACACCCTGCACTGCGAGCTCGAACGAGCCGAGCCTCTTGCCCTGCTCGTGTATGACAAAACGCTGGGCAACCCATTCTTCGCGATCCAATTCCTGACGGCCCTGGCCGAGGAAGGTCTGCTGAGCTTCGATGCGTACGCCGCCGCCTGGATGTGGGACTTGCCGCGCATCCGCGCCAAGGGGTACACCGACAACGTGGTGGACCTCATGGTCGGAAAGCTGAAACGGTTGCCCGAGGCAACCCAGGAACGATTCAAACAACTCGCCTGTCTCGGGAATGTGGCCGAGATCGCCGCCCTGACCCTGGTTCATGGGCTGTCGGAAGAGCAGCTACACGCGGAATTCTGGGATGCGGTCCGCACGGGGCTGATCTTCCGGCAGAACGGCGGATACGCATTCCTCCACGACCGCGTCCAGGAGGCGGCCTACGGACTCATCCCCGAACCCGAGCGTCCCGCGATCCATCTTCGGATCGGCAGGCTGCTGGCTGGTCAGACACCCGCGGAGGCGCTCGAAGACAATATCTTCGAGATTGTGAATCAGCTCAACCGCGGTGCCGCGTTGATCACGTCCCGGGATGAGCGGGAACGGGTCGCCGAGCTCAACCTCAGTGCGGGCGAGAGAGCCAGAACTTCGACGGCCTATGCTTCGGCATTGACCTATTTTGCCGCCGGTTTGACACTGTTGACGGCGCAGACCTGGGAGCAGCGCTACCCGCTGATGTTTGCGTTGGAATTCCACCGTGCGGAATGCGAGTTTTTGAGTAGTCAGTTGCCGGCTGCGGAACAACGGCTCGCCATGCTCTCGTCCCATACTGCAACCCTGGTTGACAGTGCGAAGGTTGCGTGCCTGCGCCTCGAGCTATATACGACCTTGGATCGCAGCGACCGCGGCGTTGAGTTGTGCCTGGAATATTTGCGGCGCATCGGTGTGCATTGGTCGCCGCACCCGACCAAGGAGGAGGTGCGGGCAGAATATGAGGAGATCTGGCGCCGCATTGGCAGCCGTTGCGTCGAGGCCCTGACCGACCTGCCGCTGATGAGCGCCCCGCAGTGGCACGCCACCCTGGATGTGCTGGCTCAAGTCGTCACGCCGGCTCTGTTCACAGACGACAATCTGCTGTGCCTGGTTCTGTGCCGCATGGCGAACATCAGCCTCGAGCATGGCAACAGTGGAGCCTCGTGTTTTGCCTACGTCTGGCTCGGCATGATCGTGGGCCCGCACTTCGATGACTACCCGACGGCGTTCCGCTTTGGTCAGGTCGGTTTCGAGCTGGTTGAGCGGCGCGGCCTGGACCGCTTCCGGGCCCGTGTTTACATGTCCTTCGGCAACCTCGTCAATCCGTGGTCGAAGCATGTCCGCACGGGCCGACCGTTGGTGCGGCGCGCATTCAACACGGCCAACGAGATAGGCGATCTCACCTTTGCAGCCTATAGCTGCAACAATCTGATCACCAACCTGCTCGCTTCCGGCGACCCGCTGCCCGACATTCAGCGGGAAGCCGAGGCCGGACTCGCATTCGCGCGCAAGATACGGTTCGGTCTCGTCATCGACATTATCACCAGCCAATTGAGGCTGATTCTGACGCTGCGGGGTCTGACGCCAGCGTTCAACTCCTTCAACGATGCGCAGTTCGACGAGGGACGCTTTGAACAGCACTTCGAGGCCGATCCGCGCCTCGCACTTCCCTCGTGTTGGTATTGGATCCGCAAGTTGCAAGCGCGCTTTCATGCCGGAGAATATGAGTCCGCCATAGACGCCGAATTGGAGGCGCAGCGTCTGCTGTGGACCTCGCCGTCATTCTTTGAGGTAGCCGAATATCGCTATTACGCTGCTCTTGCGCGAGCGGCGTACTGCAACGCGACCTCGGCCGACCAGCATCCTCCACACCTGGAAGCTCTGGCCACACATCATCGGCAGCTCGAAATCTGGGCACATCATTGCCCCGAAAACTTCGGAAACCGCACGGCGTTGGTAAGCGCCGAAATCGCCCGCCTCGAAGGGCGGTACCTCGACGCCGAACGGCTCTACGAACAGTCCATCAGTCTGGCGCGGGAGCACGGGTTCATCCACAACGAAGGCATCGCAGGCGAACTCGCCGCTCGGTTCTACGAGGCACGAGGTCTGGAGACCATCGCCCAGGCCTACCTGCGTAACGCCAGGTACTGTTATCTGCGTTGGGGAGCCGACGGCAAGGTGCGGCAACTCGACGAGTCCTACCCCCACCTCGAGGAAGAAGGGCCGCTGTCTCGTGCCACGACCACGATCGGAGCTTCGGTCGAGCATCTCGAGCTCACGACGGTGATGAGAGTCTCCCAAGCAGTCTCGGGCGAGATCGTTCTGGAAAAACTCATCGACACGCTGATGCGAACCGCGCTCGAGCACGCGGGAGCGCAACGCGGACTCCTGATTGTGCCACACGGGGGTACGCAACGCCTCGAAGCGGAAGCCATCACCAGCGGCGACACGATCAGTGTCCGCTTCCATCAAGTTGGCATCTGTGCGACAGAAATGCCCGAGTCAATCCTCCACTACGTTGTACGGACACAAGAGAGTGTGATTCTGGACGATGCCTCGGCGCAGGACGTCTTTCCTGCCGATGAGTACCTTCGCCGCAATCGTGTCCGCTCCGTTCTGTGTCTGCCTCTGATCAAGCAGGCCACGCTGATCGGTGTGCTCTATCTGGAAAATAACCTGACTCCCCGCGTGTTCACGCCGGCCCGCAGCGCGGTGCTGAAGTTGATCGCCTCGCAGGCCGCGATCTCGTTGGAGAACGCCCATCTCTATACGGACCTGAAGCAGGAGAACAGCGAGCGTCGCAGAGCCGAAGAGGCTTTGCGGCGTAGCGAGGCTTATCTGGCGCAAGCACAGAACGTGAGCAACACGGGCAGTTTCGGCTGGAATGCGGCAACCGATGCGATCTACTGGTCGGTCGAGACTTTTCGAATCTATGATTTTGATCCCGAGAATCAACCTGCCCTCGCGCAAATTGTCCGAAGAACACATCCGCAAGACCAGCAACTGCTGGAACAGACGCTCGATCGCGCACGACACGAAAAAAAGGATTGGGAGCTGGAGTATCGCTTTGTCACGCGGGATGGCTCAGTCAAGCATCTGCAGGTGGTTGCCCGCGCCTTGACCGGCGAATCGGGCGACCTGGAGTTTATGGGGGCGGTGATGGACATCACCCAGCGCAAACGCGCCGAGGAAGCGCAACGAGCTCAGGAGCGCGACCGCGAGGAGATGCAGCAGCAGCTACAGCAAGCAGCCAAGATGGAGGCGATCGGCCGGCTCGCCGGCGGCATCGCGCACGACTTCAACAACATCCTCGGCGCAATTCTGGGTTACGGCGAGCTGGCGCAGAGCAATCTGACTGAAGGCGGCGCCGTGCGCCGCCAGATCGATCAGGTCATGCAAGCTGGCGCGCGTGGGAAGGGGCTCGTCGACCGCATTCTTGCCTTCAGCCACAGCGGGATGGGCGAGCGTGTGCCACTGCACGTGCGGTCGGTTGTTGAAGAGACACTCGAGTTGCTGGCCCCCTCGCTCCCCGCCGACGTGCGTCTCGAGAAACGACTCGATGCGGTCGACGCGATGGTGTTGGGCGACGCGACACAATTCCACCAAGTCGCCATGAACCTCTGTACGAATGCGGTGCAGGCAATGGCCCGGGGCGGCGTGCTCACTGTAGAGCTCAATCGTGTATCGGTGGGCGAGCGCCACTTACTTTCGCACGGCACACTGGACGCCGGTTGCTATGTATGCGTGTCGATCAGCGACACCGGCAGCGGTATCTCGCCCGCGGTGATCGAGCGGATGTTTGATCCGTTCTTCACCACTAAACGTGTTGGCGAAGGCACGGGCCTCGGCCTTGCGTTGGTGCACGGCACCGTCGCCGAGCTCGGCGGAGCGATCGATGTAGCGACGCAGGTGGGTGTGGGCACCACGTTCACAATCTGGCTGCCGGCCGCCGCCGGCGAGACGCCAAGGCGCCTCTCGGAGCCCCCGGACGAGTTACCACGAGGCAACGGCGAGACCGTAATGGTTGTAGACGACGAGCGTCAGCTGGTCGCGCTCGCTGAAGAGACACTTGCCGGACTCGGCTACGAGCCGGTGGGGTTCGATTCCAGTGTCGCTGCGTTGCATGCGTTTCGCACGGACCCTCAACGCTTCGATCTCGTGCTGACCGACGAGACAATGCCCGATCTTACGGGGACCGAGCTGGCGCGGGAGATCCGGCAGGTTCGGCTCGATATTCCCGTCATTTTAATGAGCGGCTATAGCGGTCCGCTCCTGAGCGAACGTGCGCAGGCCGCTGAGGTCATCGACGTGCTCCGCAAACCACTCGTCCGCCGCGATATCGCGGTACCGATCTCGCGCGCGCTGAAGGCGGGCACGTAGCCGAACGGCGGCAAGTCGGCCGGTTTTGATGCGAGACGCGCAAGGTCCGGGAACGGTACCCGGTCACTTGCTCTCCTGAGGCGGCTGCGCCGCTTGGGATTCTTTCGCGCCGGAAGTAGCCGGGCTCGGGATTTCCGTCAGCGGGGGCAGTGTTGGCTGCTTCTCACCGGGCAGCAGTGGTATCGAGTCCCGCTTGTCCGCCTTGCGCTGCTCATCCAGCATATAGTTGTACTTTGCACCGGTCTCGATAGCCGTCTGCTCGGCCGTGTGCAGGATCTTCGGACGGATGAAGATCATCAGATTGTTCCTGGTCCTGCTGTAGTCACGTGTTTTGAAGAAAAACCCGATGAGAGGAAGGCTGCCGAGAAAGGGTACCCGCTGCTCACTCTTGGTGACGTTGTCGGAAATGAGCCCGCCGAGCACGACAATACCGCCGTCCTCAATGAGGACACTCGTGGAAACCGTGCGTTTGTTCGTAGTGATGTCGACACTCGAAACAGACGTCGCAGCCACACTCGAACTCTCGATACTGATCTTGAGAATGACCGAATCACTCCCCGTGGCAATCTGAGGTGTCACTTTCAGGATGGTGCCCACTTCCTGCCGCTGGACCGTCGTAAATGGACTCACAGTGCTGCTGGTGCTGGTCGTAGACCCGGATGTTGTTGCGTACTGCCCTGTAATAAAGGGCACTTCCTGCGCGACCTTCAGCTCGGCCTCCTGATTGTCCATTGTAATCGCCGACGGCGTCGCCACAACATTGGTATTGGCGTCGCCACTCATGGCACGCAGCATTGCGCCGAAATTGATGCCGTTGGCCGATATTTTCCCGAGCGCGAGCGTCGTGCCGGTCAGGGAGCTGGCCGAGCTGGACGTGCCGTTCGCAATGCCTTGGACAGTACTGGCGACATCGGCGAGTGAAGAGCCGCCGATCGGCTCGATGAACGCACCCGCCGGAATCTGGGTTCCATTCGATCCGTTGGACCACGCCGCCCAATTCACCCCCAGATCGGATGTCTTGTCCGCGTTCACTTCGACGATGACGGCCTCCACCAGGACCTGTGCGCGGCGGATATCCAACTTGTCCACGACCTCGGTGAGCGCGCGCATGATCTTGGGAGGCGCCATGATGATCAGGGAATTCGTCGCCGGATCTGACAAAACGATCGCATTCTTCTCGGCCTGCGCTTGCGGGGTGCCCTGCGCGCCTGCCGTGCCGCCAGGAGTTCCCTGCGCTATTCCGGTAATGTACTCTTTGAGTTTCGGGGCAACCTTTTCAGCATCTGCATAGTGCAGGTAGCGCACTTGCGTATCGCCCCCGGCCTTGAGCGGGGTGTCCAGATGCGCCACCAGCGCGCGAATGCGCAACCGCTGCGACTGGTCTCCGCTGATCAGCACACTGTTGGAGCGTTCGTCGGCTACAACTTTCACGGCCACACCTCCCTCGGCAGCCGCTGCTTGTTGAAACAAAGAGTTGAGCACACGCACTGTCTCCGTCGACGAGGCGTTCTGCAGTGGGACGATCTCCACGCTCTGGTCCCCAACCTGGTCCACGCGGCGGATGATGCGGATCATGCGGTTTACGTTGCTGGCGCGGTCGGAAATGATCAGGATGTTTGACGCGGGATAGGCGGCCAGGTGGCCGTATTGCGGAATCATCGGCCGTAGAATCGGCACCAGCTGTGCGGCGCTCACGTTCTTGACGTCAACCACCTGCGTCACGATCTCGTCGGAAGTGGCGCTCACTTGCCCCGGCAGATCGACAGACGGGATCTGCCGCGCATTGGCGTCCGGCAGAACCTTGATGATGTCTCCGGCGGGCACAGCGATGAACCCGTGCACCTGCAGGATCGCCAGAAACGCCTCATAGAAGGCTGCCGGACTCATCGGCGTGGTTGACAACATTGTCACCTCGCCGCGCACGCGCGGATCGATGATGAAGTTCTTGCCGGTCGCCACGCTCACCGCTTCAGCGACCTGCGTGAGGTCGGCATCCTTGAAATTCGGCGTGATGGTTTGGCTCGACGGTTCCGAGCCGCGGACTGCCGCAGATGCGAGCAGCAGCATGAGGATAGCCCCCGGCATGCCGCAACTCGAAGAGTTTCTGCGAACGTCGGCAACTTCGTAACAAATCATAACGCATCCCGGCCAGCCGGCTTCTCGCGACGGCACGTTTAGGACGCCCGCAGGGAGCACCCGTTCCCATCGGACAGATGCAACATGCGGCCGGAACGCAACCAACTGTTTCCCCGCCCCCTGCCGTTACAGTCGCTGACAAACTCGTGGCAACTGCGAAGCACCTTCGAGGGCGCCACGCCCTATCATCTTTGCCGCAATCGAGAGTTTCCAGATCACAGGCGCGCGAACCAACGCACCGGCGAATCTGTCCCCAAAGCGCACCGGATCTGCCTGGCATTCAAATACAACATGACGAAACCTCGGCGTGCCCGCGCCACAGCGATCGCGGGCGCAGTAGCGGCGCTCCTGGGAGCCTCCATGCAGACACGCGCGCAGACTGAAGCGACCGGTTCATCCGACTTCACGGTCTCGAATATCGAGCTGGAGGGGCTGCAACGCGTATCTGAGGGTACGGTTTACAACTACCTGCCGGTGAACATCGGGGATCATCTGACGGGGCAGCGGGTGCGCGAGGCGATCCGCGCTCTATATCAGACTGGCTTCTTCCGCGACGTGCAGTTACGGCGCGACGGCAACACTCTGATAATCGTCGTTCTCGAAAGACCGTCCATCGAGAGCTTCGAGATCACCGGCAACAAGGACATCAAGACCGAGGACCTGCAGAAGTCGTTGCGCAACGTTGGATTGGCCGCCGGTAAGACTTTCGACCGCTCGGTGCTCGAGGACGTCACGCAATACCTCACAGACCAGTACTTCAGCCGCGGCAAGTACGCCGTAAAAGTCGACACGCACGTTGAGGAGGAATCGGGCAATCGCGTCAAGATCAAGATCGCCATCAAGGAAGGCAAGCGCGCGAAGATCAGGCAGATCACCGTGGTGGGCAATACGAAGTATCCGCAGCAGGAGGTCCTGGACAGCTTCGAGCTGAAGACTCCGAACTGGCGCTCCTGGTACAAGCAGGACGACCGCTATTCGCGCGAATCGCTGCAGGGGGATCTGGAAAGGCTGCGCGACTTCTACATGGACCGCGGCTACGCGAACTTCCAGATCGAATCAACCCAGGTGGCGATCGCTCCCGAGAAGGACGACATGTTCGTCACGGTGAACATCTCAGAAGGAGACGTCTTCAAGATCTCCGATGTGAAGATGGCCGGCACGTTCGTAGTGCCGCGGGAGGAGCTGCAGAGGCTGCTGTTGGTGCAACCCGGACAGACCTTCAACCGCAAGCTCATCACCTCTACGCAGGAGCTGATTCAAAACCGCCTCGGCCAGGACGGCTATGCGTTTGCGAAGGTCGATCCCGTGCCCACGCCAGACAACGCGACCCACCAGGTGTCGCTCACCTTCTTCATCGACCCGGGCAATCGCGTCTACGTGCGCAATATCACGTTCTCCGGGTCCAGCAAAATCAACGACGAGGTGCTGCGCCGGGAGCTGCGTCAGCTCGAAGGCGGCTGGCTGTCCAACACCTCGCTCGAGCGCTCGAAGCAGCGCCTCCAGCGCTTGCCGTACGTGAAGTCGGTGGACTCCGAGACGACGCCGGTTGTCGGCTCGCCCGACCTCGTCGACGTCAACTTCAAGGTCGCGGACGGTCCCAGCGCGCAATTGAGCGGTGGGATCGGCTATTCCGAAGCTTACAAGTTCTCGCTCAATGGCAACTTCACCGAGGCGAACTTCCTCGGGACGGGGCAGCGTGTCGCCGTCAATCTGAGCGGCGGTGCATACAGCAAGGTCTACAGCGTCTCGCACACGGATCCCTACGTGACCACTGACGGATTGAGTCGTACGGTCAACTTGTCCTACATGGACCAAACCCAACTCACCTCGTCCTTCTCGAGCTTTTCCAGCACGAGCTACCAGGCGGGGTTCGACTTCAGCTATCCGATTACGGAGTGGCAAGCCCTGAGATTCGGCCTCTCAGGCCAGCACAACGAGTACCTCGCGCCCACCTATACCTCCCAGCAGATTCAGGACTGGGTCCGCCTCAACGGCAATTCGACCTTCACGGCCGCCGGCACCGGTGCCGTTTGGGGTACGACTGCTGACATGGTCGCGCTCAGTGCCGGATGGAGCTTCGACAGCCGCAACCGCACACTCTTTCCGACGTCGGGAACCGCAACCAGCCTGGGGGTGACCTCGACGATCCCCGCTGCGTCCGTGCGATTCCTGACGGCAAACTACCAGTACCAACAGTTCTTTCACCTGCCATACCTGTCATTCGTGCCTCTCATGCTCAACACGCATGCCAGCTATGGAACGGCGCTCGGATCCACAACTGCACTGCCGCCGAACCAACACTTCTTCGTAGGCGGCCCGGACTCCGTGCGCGGTTTCAGGGAATTCACATTGGGTCCGCGCGACTCTCTCGGCAATCCCTACGGCGGCGATACCGCACTGTCCGGCCAGCTCGAGGCAATGCTGCCTGTGCCGTCCAAGTTCGCGGGCAGCCTGCGCGCGAGCCTGTTTTTCGATTTCGGCCAGGCGTTCTTTCTCGGCAATACGGTCTTCAAGGACAAGGAAAACAATGTCATCAAGTACGGGTTCGATCTCAATCA
>Ga0137415_10000613_pt1 | contig 34879 bp, 33 predicted proteins | sample CZODoug3_1_1_16f_FD_183082 | JGI IMG/M metagenome (GOLD analysis project Ga0137415, IMG submission 183082) | Vadose zone soil fungal communities from Angelo Coast Range Reserve, California, USA - CZODoug3_1_1_16fungal (Hybrid Assembly) | ecosystem: Environmental > Terrestrial > Soil > Vadose...
GGCTTTCCCAACATGATGATGCTGATGGGGCCGCACACCGCGCTCGGCAATATTCCGCGCAGCATCGAATACAGCGTCGACTGGGTCACCAAGCTGATTCGCTTTGCGCAGGAAAAAAACCTGACGCGGCTGGCCGCCACGGCCGAGGGCGTGGCGTCCTGGACCGATCATGTCAAGGCGCTTGGGGTCGGCCTGCTGTCCAACGAGGTCAATTCCTGGATGACCGGAATCAACTCCAATGTCGAGGGCAAGCAGACCCGCATCGTCGCGCGCTACAGCGGCAGCGCCCCCGCCTACCGCGCCCGATGCGACGAAGTGGCGGCGAAGGGATATGAGGAATTGAGGCTGGGGTAGCATTTTTGTTCCCGACGGACGCCGCTATCTGTCATTGCGAGCGAAGCGAAGCAATCCATGCCGCAGCGCGGGGATAGAATGGATTGCTTCGCTTCGCTCGCAATGACGGTGATCCAACATGCGTCCGCAATCTCGCGGCGCGATGCGCCCGAGGTTTGCATGAACCTTGTCCCTCTAAAAACAGAGGGCGCAGGGAAAGCCGGGTGCGCGCTGCACCCGCGGTCTCGCGTGCAAGTTGCACAGGAAATGCGCACACGAGCATACAGGTTCAGCGGAGGCAATCCGGCCTTCCCTGCGCAATGGTTTTACGGCTTACTTCGCGCTCTCCTCGGCGACCGGGCTTTTTTGCCACCGTTGCCTGCAACAATCTCGCAAGCGTGACGCCAGCATCGGGGCGTCAGGACCACACGACTTCACCGTACGCACTGGCATCGTTCGTCCGCGCAAACTACGCGCCGACACCATCGCGTCCACCGCATCCCATGCCCTACGTCCGTGACGATCATGATACGCCCCTCTTGTGGGCCGGGATACGCGAAGTTCTAGCGCTGATTTGCCCGACGGGTTAAGCGAAATATTTTTCGCGACATGACTGGACAGATAGAATCGCGTTGGAACGTCAGGCGAATTTTCGGTTTTGCCGTAGGATGGGTAGATTTGCCCGACGGGCAGTCGCGATGACGCGATCGCGCCTACCGGCAGTCCAGTTGCGCTTCGAACCAGTTCTGCAGCGAAGCCGACAGCGGCGGCCAGGCGCGCTGGAAATGCGAAAGCTGCTTTACATTGGCGCGATAGATGCCGCGCAACTCGGACTCGATCGCCGGAAGATCAACACCCAGGCAGCGGCCGTCGCTGACGATGGTCCGTCCATCGACAACTACATCTTGCAGCAGCGATGCATTGCCGCGTGCAAATAGCAGATCGAGCGGGTCGACCGGCATGATCTGGTCGCGATCGAGACGATCGAGATCGATGGTCACGAAATCCGCCGGCGCGCCGGGGCCAAGTTCGCCGGTTCCCGGCGCCCCGGTGGCGCGGCGGCCGTTGCGAATAGCGAGCGCGAAGAACTCGGCACAGGTCCAGGTACGCTTGAAGCCGAGCCCGCCGTGCATCATCTGGACCAGCCGCATCTCGCGCAACACGTCGTCGTCCTCGTCGAGCGCAAGGCCGTCGACGCCGACCGCGATGGCGCAGCCGCATCGGTGCGCGGCGGCGATCGGCGCGAGACCGGAACGCAGATGCATGTTGGAACTGAAATTGGTGACGATGCGCGCGCCCGAGGCGGCGATCATCTCGATCTCGTCCGGCCGCGCGTGGATGCAATGCGCGAGCGTCAGCCGCTCCGACAGGAACCCGATGTCGCGCAGATAGCGCACCACGCCTTGCGGGAAATGCCGGTCGGCCCAGGCGCGCTGATGAATGGTCTCCAAGAGATGCATGTGAATGCGGCGGCCGGTCTGCGCGGAGTTCTCTGCGATCGCCTCGAGCAGCGGCTTTGAGCACCATTGCACGCCGGCGGGGCCGAGTTGCACATCGATCTTCGGGCCGGCCATCGCCGCGGCGATCGCATCAGTCAGCTCGATATAGACTTGGGGCGACATCGGCGCGCGGACGAACAACTCCTCAATCGTCTTGCGGTCGTCACCGGACAAGCTTGAAAGAACCGGTTGCTCGTCGCCATAGACCACCGGATTCCGGTCGCGCACGGCAAGCGCAAACGCGATGCGGATGCCGACATCGGAGGCGGCGCGTGCGATCGCGTTGGCCTCCTCCAGCAGCGGCATGGTGCCGCTCGGGCGGGTGTAATGGATCATCATCGCCGCGCAGCCGGCCCGCGCCGAGCGCGCCAGCGCCGATGCGGCGGCAAGGTAAGGATCGACCGGCGTTCCCAGCGCGCATCGCAGAATCCAGCTTTCCAGGGGCATGCCGAGCGCGCCGAACGACGAGGCAGTCGGCCGCGCGTGATCGTGGGCGTTGACGAAGGCGGGAAGGACAAAGGAGCGAGGCCCGGCTGCAGGCTTCGCTGCTTCGGCAATCGAGGTGATGACCCCGTTGTCGTGCCGCAGCACGAAATTGTCGAGCAGACCGCGGCCGGGGCCACAGAACAGGCTATCTGCCATCACTTCCGTGGCCATGACCGCGAAATACCGTTCGTCAATTCGTGATGTAAGTCAGTTCACGCTCGGCGCGCGGCGGCAGGAATTCGCGCGTGAAGATTTCCGAAGGCGTCGGCGCCCGGGCGAGCTGATAGCCCTCGACGATGATGCCGATGTTGCGGGTCATGCGGTCGTCCTTGATGTCACCGACGCCGATTTCCTTCATCTCGGCCGAGACGATCAGCTTGTCGAAGGAGTATTGCAGCCGGCGCTTCTCGACCTCGACGTTGATCAGATTGTCGTAGTTCAAGGCCGCCTTCATGCCGGCGTTCTGGTCCTTGGCGACCGCGATCAGGCCTTTGTTGATGGCGCGGACCAGGCCGGCCACGGCTTTCGGATTCGACGCCAACAGCTTGCGTGAGACCATGACGCCGTTGGAATAGAGATCCATGCCGTAGTCACCGAACGAGAACCATTTGTAATCCTTGTCCGGATCCTGACGGTTCAGCACCAGATTGAAGTAGCTGGTGATATTGAACACCAAAGCGGCGTCGATATCACCCTTGATCAACATCGGCTCCTGCAGGTTCGGCGCCATGTTGGAGACCTTGATCTTCTCGCCTTCCAGTCTGTTCTTCTGGACGAACACCGGCAGAAGCCGCGTGGTCGGCGTGCCCTGCGCGCCGCCGAGGGTGTGGCCTTCGAAATCCTTGATTGAGTTGATGCCACTGCCGTTCTTGGTCACGATCGCGAACGGTGGTTGATTCCAGATCATGTAGACCATCACCGGCGCGTCCTGCGGCCGGGTCGAGGCGTTCTGGATGATGGCGTTGACGTCGCCAAAGCCCGCGTCATAGGCGCCGGACATGATCCGCGTCACCGTAGCACCTGAGCCCTCGCCCTGGTCGATCACGACGTTGAGGCCTTCGTCCTTGAAGTAGCCGTTGTCCTTGGCATAGAAAAACGCGGCATCGCTGCCTTGCGTCTTCCAGCCGAGCGTGAACTTGATGGTGGTTTCTTCGGCGCTGGCCGCGCCTGCGAACAGAGCTAATCCCAACAGCGCAGCACTTACTCTAGCTAACATGGTGACCTCCTCAACTGGGTTGGACGGCGGTTGGCGGATTGGAATCTCATGTGACGATCATGTCGTTCTTGCGGGTGGCCCAGCCGGTGACGCGTCCCTCGATCAGCGAGAAGATGACGTAGAGCGCGACACCGAGGCCGGCGAGCACGAACAGGCCTGCGAACACCAGCGGCACGTTGAAATTCGACGACGCGGTCATCATGACGTTTCCGATGCCGCGGTTCGACGCCACGGTCTCCGACAGCACCGCGCCGACAAAGGCGTAGGAGATCGCGACTTTCAGCGAAGCAAAGAAGAACGGCATGGTTCGGGGCAGGCCGACGTTCCAGAGGATGTCGAACTTGCTGGCGCCGAGCGCCTTCAGCACGTCTTCCAGTTCGGGCTCGGTGGTGGCGAGCCCGGTCGCGATGTTGACGACGATCGGAAAGAAACAGATCGACAGCGCGGTCAGCACCGCCGGCACCGTGCCGGAGCCGAACCAGAGCACGAAGATCGGCACCACGGCGACTTTCGGGATCGACGAGAATCCGACCAGCAGCGGATAGGCCGTATCGTATGCCGTCTTCGAAACGCCGATCACGGCGCCGAGTGCAACGCCAAGCGCGACGCCGAGCACGAACCCGGCCATCGTCGTTGCCAGCGTCTGGAGGATATGCGGCCACAGGATCGGGAATTTCTGGAACAGCGTGACGAACACCTGTGACGGACGCGGCAGCACCAGATCGGACATACCCGATATCAGGCAGAACAGTTCCCAGCCGACAAAGAACAGCACAATCAATCCCGCCGACCACGCTTTTTGCCGATAATCGAAATCGCGCATGGTCAGGCCGCCCCCTCTGCCGATGCGGTGCGGGCATCGACGATGAACGCTCTCAGTTTTTGATTGAGTGCCACGAAATCGGGCTCGAAGGTCATCGCGATCGTGCGCGGACGGCTGAAATTGACGCCGCTGTCGTCGAGGATGCGGCCGGGCCTTGCGCTCATCACGCAGATGCGGCTCGCCAGGAACGCGGCCTCGCGCAGATCGTGCGTCACCAGCAACACGGTCGGCTGTCGCAGCATCCAGAGATCCTGCAGGATCGACCACAGTTCCTCGCGCGTGAACTGATCGAGCGCGCCGAACGGCTCATCCAACAGCAGCATGCGCGGCTCATGAATCAGCGCCCGGCAGAGATTGGCGCGCTGAAGCATGCCGCCGGACAGCTGCCAGGGGTAACGGGTGCCAAAACCTTTCAGGCCGACCTGCTCCAGCAGCGCATTCGCCCTGTCGCGGAATTCGGTCTTGCGCAATTTCCGGAACTGCGAGCGGAACGGCTCGACGATCTTGAGCGGCAGCATGATGTTGCGCTCGATCGTCATCCACGGCAGCATGGTCGGATTCTGGAACGCCATGCCGACCCGCAACGCCCGCGCCGCCACCTCGCGGCCGCCGACGATGATGACACCCGTGGTCGGCTGCACCAGGCCGCTGACCAGCCGCAAAATGGTGGATTTGCCGCATCCGGACGGACCGACCAGTGCGACGAACTCACCATCGGCAATCCGGAGCGTGGTCTTGGACAGCGCCGGCACGGCACGGGCGCCGCGGCCGAAGGTCACAGAGGCGTCCGACAGCTCGATCGCGATCGGGGCGGCACCGGCGGGAACCGGCTCGCCCGCGAATTCCGAGTTTGGTTGCATGCGCATCACGGAAGAAAGTGCATGCAAACCGGATGCCAGCCAAACTCCCGTTCTAAATCAATGACATCGCAAAGAAGCCGCCGAAACCGCGGATTCGATTTGGGCAATCGCGCCCGCAAACTGCATGCAATTGAGGCGCCCAATTGTTGGACGCCTGTGATAGAGAGATTCCCGTTCGAAGCTTCGATCAGGGATTCGCCAATGGCGCCTCGCGCCGCCAGCAAGCCTGCGGAACCATCCGACAAGGTCAGCGTGATCTGCCGTGCGCTGCGCCGTGCCATTATCGAGCAGGCGCTCGAGCCGGGCGCGAAACTGCCGGAGGATTCGCTCGGCGAACGCTTTGGCGTCAGCCGCACCATTGCGCGGCATGCGCTCGGACAATTGGCCGCGGAAGGGCTGGTCGAACTGCGCCGCAACCGGATCGCGGTGGTGGCGACGCCGAGCTGGCAGGACGCCCGCGACGCCTTCGACATCAGGATCGAGCTCGAACGCCTAGTGGTGCGCCAACTCGCCGGCAAGCTGACCAAGAACCAGATCGCCGAATTGAACACGCATGTCGATGCGGAAGATCGCGCCCGCGATGGCACCGACGCGGTGTCGATCCGCCTCGCCACGGAATTTCACATCCTGCTCGCCCATATGACGAACAGCCCGATCCTGGTCCGTTACGTCAGCGAGGTCGCCTATCGCTGCTGTCTCACGCTATCGCTGTACAGCCGCCCGCATTCGTCGGAATGCGCGATCAACGAGCACCGCGCGATCATCGCGGCCCTCGTCAAAGGCGACGAAAGCAAGGTCATGGGCCTGATGCACAGCCATCTGGATTCCGTGGCCAACCGCGCGCTGGTGACGCCCGCCCCGCAGCGCGGTCGCGATCTGCTCGATATTCTCGCGCCCTATGCCGAGGAAGGCGACAGCGATCGCGTCGTGAAGATGCCGAAGGTCGTAAGGGCACGGTAATTAGGGGTCGTCATTGCGAGCCAACGGGTCGCGCGAATGCGCGCCCGATGACAGGCTCCGTGAAGCAATCCATCGAGCGGCACGAAGAAAGAATGGATTGCTTCCGCCTTCGCTCAAGAGCTACGGCGGACAGGTCGTCGCTTCGCTCCTCGCAATGACGGGTAGTCTCTGACTAACGCTCACGCCTCGATCCCGCGCCGCACGAGAATACGTTCGGCGCTGTCGTTCCAGGCATCCATCTTCACGATCTGCCCGCCTTGCACGACGAAGCGGTCGACATAGCGGTTGCCTTCGAACGGCGTGCCGTCGATCCATTCGCCGTACAGCGTGCCGATGCTGTAGACCACGGTCTCTCCGTTGCCCGGGCAGACGTCGAAGCGGTCCATCTGCTTTTTGACCCAGCGATAGCGACGCGCATTGAAGCCGGTCGGCCCGCGCGGGTGATCGAATTCGCGGCCGCCGGTGAAGGTGATCACCGTGCCCGGCCTCATATAGGCCGCCGCGGCGTCCGGATCGGGGATCATCGACGCCGTCAGATAAGCCTCGACGATCTCGGCGTCGGACAAGGATTTGATATCGGCTTTCGCGGCAACGGTCATGGCGGCCTCTCGATGATCCCGAAATACTACAATCCGGCCGTCAAATTGCATGCACATTTTTTGGACAATTTTGCACTCAAACTGCACACAATCTGGAGCTGCCCAATGACGGGGCTTCCGCTAGACTGGCTTCTTCTCCAACCTGCTGTTCCATGAGCGCGCGCACCGCCTTCGACCTGATCTTCCGCAACGCCGTGACGCGGTCTTCGGCAAGGCCGGTCGATATCGGAATAGCCGGCGGCCGCATCGCCGCCATCGCGCCGCATCTCGCCTGCGAAGGAACGGAGATCGACGGCGGCGGCAAGCTCGTCCTGGCCGGCTTCGTCGACACCCATATCCATCTCGACAAGGCCTGCCTGCTCGGCCGCTGCGGCCACGATCATGGCAGCGTCAGCGAGGCCATCTCAGCGGTGGCGGCGATGAAGCGCGACTTCACGGTCGAGGACATCTACGCCCGCGGCGCCAAGGTGATCGAGCGCGCGATCGTCCATGGCACGACGCGGATGCGTACCCACGTTGAAATCGACCCGCGCATCGGGCTACGCGGCTTTGAGGCGATCAAGGCGCTGAAGCGCGATTATGCCTGGGCGATCGATCTGTCGCCTTGCGTGTTTCCGCAGGAAGGCCTGACCAACGATCCCGGCACCGAGGAGCTTCTGATCGCCGCCTTGCGCGACGGCGGCGAGGCGATCGGCGGTTGTCCCTATGCGGATACCGACCCCAATGCGCATATCCAGAAGATTTTCGATCTGGCGCAGCAATTCGACGTCGATGTCGATCTTCACCTCGACTTCGATCTCGATCCATCGTGGTGGCACATGGAAGAGGTCTGCCGGCAAACCGAACGGCGGAACTATCACGGCCGGGTCGCGATCGGCCACGCCACAAAACTGTCGGCGTTGCCGCCGGAACGGCTGCGGGCGGCCAGCGAACGGCTGGCGCAAGCCGGCGTCGCCGTCACGGTGCTGCCGGCGACCGATCTTTATCTGATGGGGCGCGACGCCACGCATAATTCGCCGCGCGGTCTCACGGTGGCGCACAGACTGGTCGAGAACGGCGTGCTATGTTCGGTCGCGACCAACAATGTGCTCAATCCCTTTACGCCGTTCGGCGACGCCTCCCTGCTGCGGATGGCCAATTTCTACGCTAACATCGCCCATGCCGGCGTCAGCGAATTCGACGCCTGCCTCGATCTCGTCACGGACCTGCCCGCGCGGCTGATGAATTTGAGGGATTACGGCATCGCCGTCGGCAACCCCGCCGATATCGTCGTGCTCGATACCGACTCTGGCCGAAATGCGATCGCCGAATTACCCGAGGTGCTGATGGGCTTCAAGCGCGGGCGTCAGGTGTTCGAGCGACGGCAGCCCACGCTGTTTCCGCCGCGGGGCTAGACGGCCTTCGTCCCCCACTTTTCCGGCATATGGGGTTGAGCGTCCCGCGATTGACGCGTCGGCCGTTCCGTTGTTGTTATCGGTCAACAAAAAACCATATCGGGCAGGAAACCATGACCAAGACGTCCAGCGTAAAGTCATCCAATATAAGAAGTGTCGAAACCCTGTCCTGCGACGCCGGCTGGCGGAACTATCACTTCGTCAAGGTCATGACCGAAGACGGCCTCGTTGGCTGGAGCGAATTCGACGAAGGGTTCGGCGCTCCCGGCGTCGGCACCGCGATCGAGCGGCTGTCGACGCGGATCATCGGCAAGAACGCGCTGCAGCATGAGCGGATTTATGCGGAACTGTTTTCGGCGACGCGCCCCGCCGCCGGCGGGGTGGTGGCGCTGGCGCTCGGCGCGATCGAGAACGCGCTGCTCGACGTGAAAGCAAAGGCGCTCGGCGTCCCCTGCTATGAACTGCTCGGCGGCAAGATCCGCGACCGCGTCCGGGTCTACTGGTCGCATTGCGCGACCTGGCGCATCAATCATCCCGACTGGTACAAGCCGCCCATTACCGATCTCGACGGCGTCAAGGCGATCGGGCGCGAAGTGCGCGAAAAGCGCTTCACCGCGCTGAAGACCAACATCTTCGTCTACACCGACGGCAAGCCGCAGGGCTGGCGCCCCGGCTTCGGCTCGCCGTTCGAGCCCGAGATCAATGTCGACCGCACGGTCATCCGTAATCTCTGCATGCATCTCGAGGCGATCCGCGATGGCGCCGGTCCCGATGTCGACCTGCTGCTCGACCTCAACTTCAACGCCAAGACCGAGGGCTATCTGAAGATCCTGCGCGCGATCAAGGATATCGACATGTTCTGGGTCGAGATCGACAGTTTCAATCCGCAGGCGCTTGGGCTTATCCGCCGTCAGAGCCCGCATCCGATCTCCTCCTGCGAGACACTGTTGGGCCTGCGCGAATTTTTGCCTTACTTCACCGAACAGGCGATCGACGTCGCGATCATCGACACGCCGTGGAACGGGGTGTGGCAGTCGATGAAGATCGCCGCCGCCGCCGAGCATTTCGAGGTCAACGTCGCCCCGCATAATTTCTACGGCCACCTCTGCAGCATGATGAACGCGCATTTCTGCGCGGCGGTGCCGAACTTGCGGATCATGGAAACCGACATCGATCGCCTCGCGTGGGATCATGAGCTGTTCACGCATGTCCCCGACTATGTCGACGGCCATCTCGTGATTCCGGATCGGCCGGGCTGGGGCACCGAACCGAACGAGGAAGGCCTGCGCGCGCATCCGCCGAAGAGCAAAGGCGGGTTGTTGAATTACGGGCAGAAGAAGTAACGGCGCCACCCCACCATCGTCATGCCCGGGCATAGCCGTCCGAAGGACGAAAAAATCAATTATCCCCCGGCTCGGCACTAAACGCGCTCTCGATCACGTCACCGATCGGCTGCCACGAATTGCCGTCGAACTGCACCAGCCGCATCTGCTCGATGGGACGGAAGTCCGCAGGTCCCGTGTTGATCGCGATGCCCGGCAGCGCGATCGGGCTTTGATAGTTCTTCAGCGACGCCGCCTGCCGCATGACGTTGTCGCGCGACAAATCGTTGCCGCATTGGTTGAGCACCTGGACCAGGGTCTCGGCCGCGGCGTAGCCGAAAATGGCATAGCCATCTTCCTTGTCGCCATCGGGATAATACTTGTCCATGAACGCCAGCCAGGCCTTGATCGGTGGGTCTTCCCTCCAGGTGGCATCCCCGGCGTCTTTCAGGAACGACGTCGAGATCACGCCGACCGCGTTCTGCAACCCCGCCGGCCGGAGCGCGCTCGCGATCGACGCCGACGCATTATCCAGCAGAAAAACCGGATGCCAGTCCATCTCGGCCGCCTTGCGGATGGCGCGCGCAGCCACCGCCGGCGCGCCATTGAAGACCAGGATTTCCGCCCCGGACTCCTTCAGGACATCGATTTGAGTATCGATCGGCGCATCGGAAACATCGAACGCGATGTCGGCGACGATCATGCTGGCGGTGTCCCCTAACCCTTCCTGCAATCCCTTGAACAGATCGCGTCCGAACTGGTCATTCTCCCACAGCACGGCGATCTTGCGGCCGGGATAGGCGGCCTGGATGTAATTGGCATAAATCCGTCCCTCGGCCCGAAAGGTCGGCTGCCAGCCCATGGTCCATGGGAATTTCTTGGGATGCGCCCACTCCTCGTCGCCGGAGGCAACGAATAGCTGCGGCACCTTCTTCTCGTTCAGGTATTTTCGGGTCGCCAGATTGCTCGGCGTGCCGAACGATCCGAACATCAGCAGCACGTTGTCTTTCTCCACGAGATCGCGGGTCTGCTCCAACGCGGTCTTCGGATTGGAACTGTCATCATCGGACATGAATTTGATCATGCGGCCGTTGATGCCGCCACGCGCGTTGACCATCTCGAAATAGGCGGCCTCCGCCCTTCCGATGGTCGCAAACGCCGCCATCGGGCCGGTGTAAGGCATAATGTTGCCGACGCGGATCTCCGTGTCCGTCACGCCGCCGCCAAGGGCTTGCTGCGCGCTTGGCGGGGCAGACGTGAGGACCACCGCAAGGAGGAAAGATATTGAAAGTCTGGTTTGTTTTCTTGTTTGCATCAACATCGCCTCAAACGCCGGGCTGGCGCCGGTGGCGTCCCGTCCAGCGACCACAACAATACCGCCCGAATGTGGGCGTTTAAATGAAATGTTGCGATGCCCGAGGGCTGCGGCCGTCAGCGTAGTGTTATGTCGAGCCAGCCCAACGCGTTGACGGCGACAAGGTCGCCGGTGTCAATCAGCACCGTCGTGGTCTCGGCCTCGATGATCGCCGGTCCCGCCAAGGCATGGCCAGGCCGGAGGTCGTCGAGCGAATAGACCGGGACCTCGCGCCAGCCGCCGAGGAAAGCCAGCCGCCTGCTGCGTGGTGCGCACGCCGCGGCCAACGACGACGCCGCGACATCCAGTCCGCGCTGCGATACCTGCCCGACCGCCGCCACCCGCGCGTTGACGAACACAACCTCCTGGCCGCGCGAGGCGTAGGTATACAATTCCTCGTGACGGCGGTGAAAGCGGTCTTCGATCTGGTCGACCAGATCGGGTGCGCTGAGCTGGAGATCGTTGAGGGGAACGTCGATCTCAAACACCTGCTCGCCGTAGCGCATCTCGGCGGAGTGCTCGATTGCAATGGGTCCGCTGAACCAGGAACGAAGCCGCCCGGCGGCTTGTTGCTCCAACGCGGCATAGAGCTCCCGCACCTCGCCGGCAGAAATCCGGCCGCCCGCGCCGTAATGCGTGCGGCTGACTTCATAGCGCAGATCGCTGGTCAGCATGCCCCAGGCCGACAGCACCGAGGCGACCGTAGGCACGATGATGCGCTTGATCTCCAGCTCGCGCGCGACTTCCGCTGCATGCAGGCCCGCGGCGCCGCCAAAGCTCAGCAGCGCGAATTTTCGGGGATCAACGCCACGGCGCAAGGTCATCAGGCGGATGCCGTCGGCCATCTTCAGGTTGATCATCTTGGTGATGCCGGCGGCGGCTTCCAGCCGCGACAATTCCAGCGACGCCGCGATCCGATCGATCGCCGCCTCAGACGCCGCGCGATCGAGCGGGCGCGCGCCGCCCATGAAGGCGGCCGCGTCGAGATAGCCGAGCACGACGTTGGCGTCAGTGACGGTCGCGGCCGTGCCGCCATTGCCGTAGCAGGCCGGCCCGGGCACCGAGCCCGCGCTCTCCGGTCCCACCCGCAGCGTACGGCTGGCGTCGACGCTGGCAATCGAGCCGCCGCCGGCCGCGATGCTGGCGATGTCGAGGCTGCGCAGCGCGATGCGCTGTCCCGCGAGCATGCCGTCGGCGGACAGCGACGCCTGCCCGTCCGCGATCAGCGAGATATCGGTGCTGGTGCCGCCCATGTCGAACGACACCAGATCGGGAATTTTGAGCAGATCGGCGCAGCGCCGGCTGCCGGAAATGCCGCCGGCGGGTCCCGACAGCACGGTGCCCGCGGCCAGCCGCGAGGCTTCCTCGACCGGCGCCATGCCGCCATGCGACAGCAGCACAAAAAGACTGCCCTTGAAGCCGGCCTCGGTCAGACGCGCGTCGAGATTGGTCAGGTAGCGCCGCACGATCGGCTCGACATAGGCGTTCACGATCGTGGTCGAGACCCGCTCATATTCCTTGATCTGCGGCAGCACGTCGCCGGACCGCGATACGCTCGCGTCAGGCAGTTCGCGCATCAGACGTTCGACCGCCGCGAGTTCGTGGACGGGATTGAGATAGGAATGCAGGAAGCAAACCGCGACCGAGGTCGCGCCGGACATTTTGACGGCGGCAATGGCCTCGCCGAGCGAGGTGGCATCGAGCGGGATCGACGCGCTGCCGTCTGCCTTGAGCCGTTCCCGCACCCCGAAACGGCGTTCGCGCGGCACCAGCGGCTCCGGCGGCGGCGAGCGCAAATCGTATCGGTCGGGCTTGAGGCCTTCGCGCATCTCGATGACGTCGCGATGGCCTTCGGTGGTGAGCAGCGCGACTTTTGCCCCCTTACGCTCCAATAGCGCGTTGGTCGCGACCGTCGTGCCATGAACAAGGCGGTCGGTCGCGCCGAGCATCGCCGCGCGCGTTACGTTCAAACGCCGCGCCAGTTCTTCCAGCCCCGCCATCACGGCGATCGACTGATCGGCCGGCGTGGATGGCGATTTCGCGAACACGGTTCTGCCTGATGCATCCGTGGCGACCAGGTCGGTATAGGTGCCGCCGACGTCAACTCCGATCGTGAACATCGCTAGCTACGCTGCTCCCCGACCAGGCCTTGCTCGGCGTCGCGCTGTCGCGCGTCCGCCGCTCGCTTGGCGGGTGGTCCCCAGCCGCCGCCGCCGGACGAGCGGATTTCGAGGCAATCGCCGGGGCGGATTTCGATGCCGACCTCCTTGGTGCGCAACACACGCGGCTCGCGGCCCTCGGACAGCAAACGATAGCGATGCGGCTCGCCGTCTTCGCCGCCGAGCATGCCGCAGGGGCCGTGGCGCGCACCGTCGCCGGCCGTATTTCCCTTCGCCGGCCTTTCGGTTTCCAGCACGAGGTCGAGCGCGACGCCAAGACCGCCGCGAAACTGTCCGTCGCCGCCGGAGCCAGCACGGAATTCATGTTGACGGAAATGCAGGGGGAAACGCACTTCGGCGACCTCGAGACTGCCGAACTTGAGGCCGCCAACCGAGTGCCACTCGCCGATCGACGACCAGCCGTCACCGCCGGACGAAGCGCCGCCGCCGGGGCGGGCGTGAAACAGGTGCCAGATGAAGTTGCGCCCGGTCCGCGGGTGTTCGCCCTGGATCGCGATCCGGAACCTGCGGCCCCATCCGGCCATCGCGCGCTGCGGGCACGCTGCCGACATGGCCTTCACGATCGCTTCGACGATTTCGTTGGAGGGATGGCTGGTGCATAACGTCACGGGACGGCCCGGATCGGCCCAGACAATCGTCCCCTGCTTCGCAATCACCTTCAGTGGCCGCAACGCGCCGGTGTTCTTGGGGATTTCGGCGTCGATCAGATAGGCAAAGGCCATTGCGACCGCGGCCTGCATATTGGCGTGCGAGGAATTGACAAAACTGGTCGATTGCGGATCGGACTCCGACAGATCGACCTCGATGTCGCTGCCGTTCTTGGTGACCTTTGCCGCGATCCGGATGTCGCTGCGGCCGTGGCCGTCATCGTCGAGGAACGCCTCGCCGTGGAAGACGCCGTCCTTCCAGGTCGCGACCACGGCGCGGGTTTGTTGTTCGGTCGCGTCGAGGATCGCCTCAATGGCGGCTTCGACAATTGGCGCGCCGAACTCGCGAAACAGTTTCGATACGCGGCGTTCGCCGAGATGCGCCGCTCCCAACATCGCGGCGAGGTCGCCACGGAACTCCCGGGGGTTGCGGATATTCAACGCCAGGAGGTCGAGCAGATCGTCGCGCAGCCGGCCGGCTTCGTACAGCTTGATCGGCGGAACGCGCAGCCCCTCCTGAAAAATCTCGGTCGCGGCAGGATTGTAGGCGCCATGGGTGGCGCCGCCGATATCGCTTTGATGGGCGCGAACGATGGTCCAGAGCAGACGCTTTTCGCCGTCGAACACCGGCACGAAGGCGGTGAGATCGGGCAGATGACTGCCACCGTGATAGGGATCGTTGAGCAGGATGACGTCGCCCGGTGCTACGTCCTTGAACCGCTCCTCGACCGCGAGCGTCGCCCACGGCAGCGCCCCGACATGCACCGGGATGTGGTCGGCCTGTGCGATCAGGCGCCCGCTTGTGTCGCAGATCGCCAGCGAGAAATCGCGGCTGGAATTGAGGATCTGCGAATAGGAGGTGCGAAGCATGGCTTCGCCCATTTCCTTCACGATCGAACTGAGACGATGCTGAACGACGGAGCGGGTGATGGGATCGATCTTGGCGGACATTTTTGCCTTGTTATTCATGCGTCAGTCAAAGCGCGGCCGATACTTCCGCAAGCCGGCCTGACACAGCCTTGATGATCGCATCAATATCGGCGTCTGTCATCGGGGTAAACAATGCCATCAATCGATAGCCCGCGGCCAGCACGCCACGATTGAACAGCGCGCGGTTGAAAACCGCCTGACGGCTGGATTCCGCCTCGGTCGGACAGGCCGATTCTGCGACGACGAGTTTATATCGGGATACATCGGCACTTCCGGGCGACAGCGAACCAAAGGCCTATCTTACCGTCGTTGTCCGCGAGGTATAGATCAAAAACAGCGACGCCCCGATCGTCAACACCACGGCCATGAAGAGCAGTACCGCAGGCAATCCATAAAAAGCCGCGACCACACCGGTTGCCGACTGCATCAGCGCCGCGCCGAGGAAGAAGGCAAGGTTGATCGCCGAAAGCGCCTTGCCGGCGTTCTGGGCGTCAATGAGCTGCCGTGTCATGCCGTAAAGCAGCGGCTGCGCCGATACCGCAAAGCCGACAAGGACGAACAGCAGCAAATCATATTGCGGCGGCATCACCGCGACGCCGAACAGGTCCGAGACCGGAAAATGCGGCGCGCCCGCCGCCATCAGAGCAAGCAGGATGGCCGCTACGAAATGCGCGGCGGCCAGGACCGCGCGCCGATGACCGACCTTGCGGTCGAAAATCCCGATACACAGCGGTCCGACAATCAGCGCCAGCGTGAACAGGCCGAGTTCATTGCCGGCCTCGATGCGGCTCAGCCCCTTGACCTGCATCAGCCACGGCCCGCCCCACAGCCCCCGCAGCACCAGCGACGCCGCCAACGAGACCAGCGCCAATGCGATCAGGCCGCGAAGCTGATACGACAGGCCGAGACGCACAACCTCGGCCATCTGCGACAGCGGAGACGAGGCGTCCGCGTGCGCGGCCGGCTGTTTCGGAACCAGCGCGAATACCGCGAGCGCCACCACGAGACCGAGGCCGGCCGAGATCCAGAACCCGGCCCGCCAGCCAAGATGCTCGACGACCCAGGCAAGCGGGCTCGACGAGAGCAGCATGCCGACATTGCCGATCGAGAGGATCACGCCGGACCACAGGCCGAACCGCGCCGCCGACATCTGCTTTGCGGCCAGCGTCATCGGGCACATCAGCATGCCCGAGGTCGCGACGCCGAGCAGGAATTGTCCGAACAGAAAACTCTCCGGCCCGGTTGCGAAGCCGGACGCCATCGCGCCAACGATGGTTCCAACCAGCAGGCTCAGGGAAACCGGCCGGACGCCAAAGCGGTCCATGGCGGCGCCGACCGGGATCTGCGAGGCGGCAAAGGCAAAATGATAGATCGAGGTCAGGCTGGCGAGAGTCTGCGATGGGGTGCCGAAGTCGGCGGCCATCAGGTCCAGACTGATGGCCGGGATCGTCCGCAGCAAGGTCGACAGCATATGACCGCTGGCCAATGCCAGCAGCGCAAAAATTAATGCGCGGAGGTTGGTCCCCGCGTCATCGACCGCACCGCCGTCCACGAATCGTCTCATCCCCTGAGTTTTGTGGACGGCGTATCACTATTGGGCGGCGAGCGCGAATCCCGCTAACCCTCTCCACGTTCTTCACGGGGAGAGGGTTGGGTGAGGGGCTGCTTTCGCAAATTCCCCGCAAGCAGGGCGAGGTGAACGTCAGTGCTTGTGGAACACCAGCGTCCGTAGCTCGATGCTCTCGCGCGGCGGGGCATTGGCTGGCGTCGTCGGATCGACGAAGGCGGTATGCGGGACGAACCGGGTCCGACCATCGGTCGCGGAATCGTAGCACTTCAACAGCAACGCCTCGTCGGCCGTCATCTGCGGAACGTAAAGCCACCGATGGTTGGGGTTATACTTCACCGAATAGGTTTCGCCGCTGCGGTTCGGATAGATCAGGTCGGAGGCGACGAGATCGCCAGGCTCGACAGTCGCTCCGTCGCACATTGCAAGCGGCGCATCGCGCAACGGCCCCCGGATCGGCCGCCACAGGTTGATGACCTGCACGCGCCCCTTGAGGAGTTCGTCGGCCTCGTCAGGCAGATGTTCGCGGACGCGGTTTGCACCCGAGAGATGGGTCTGGTCAACATGGACGCGCGTCGCCGGTTGCCGCGGAGCGGCGCCTCTGATATCGGCGGCACCGTCCACGCGCTTGCGTACCGTATGGTCGAAGATGAAGACCCGGTCGGCCTTCAAGGTCGCCTTGAGGAAGGCTTCGGCGGCCGGATAGTAGACGCTTTGTACTTCCTTATCGTCGTAGAAATTCCTGACGATGGTCGGGTGCTTGACCAATGCAAATCCTTCGCGGTCGAGCGAAATGCTGTCCGCGATCAGGCGGGCATCGAAGATCGGAACGTTGTGGGGTTCAGGCAGCGCCGTCGACTTGGGTTCGCCCGGCGGTGGATCGTAAGCGTAGGTCCGCGGCTTGCCTGGTGTCGGCGCGAGATAGTTGAGTTCGGCGGTGACGAAGGGAAGCGACTCTATCCTGGTTTCTTGCAGGCCCATGGTGGTCTCCTGGACTCGATTGTTTGTTCCGTTTTATTTTGGTCCGGGCGTCGGTCCCGGCAAGGCCGCCGCAAAAATAGCAACGTTGCCATTCTCACGGGCGGGAAACAGGGAAAATCCTTTCGAGGCCACCGAGCAGGGCGAACGGTTATTCCGGGATCACGGGTTCGTTAGCGGCGCGATCGCCACGTCACAGGCCCGCGCCCTTGCCGATGGCCTCGGAAAACGAACGGTCGACGATCTCGGACGCGTTGAGGTTCTGTTTGATCAGACCGGACCGGAAATACAGGTCGATGGTCTTTTGCTCATCCGCAACAACGGCGTCATCGATCGGGACGATGCGAATCTTCGCCCGCGTCAGCCAGTTGAGCGGCACCGCGGTTGGAATGTTCATGAGCTTGCCCCAGGTCTCGGCATAGCCGGCGACATTGCCCTGCGACCACGCCCGCGCCGCCGTCAGGCGCTGGACGAAATCCTCGAGCTGCGGGCGCTTGTCTTGAATGGCGTTTGGCGACGCCACCTGAAAACCGATGCCGGGCGTGATGCCTTCCGCGGTGATGATTCGGCGCGACTGGAACAGCACCTCCTCCTGGCTGACATAGGGCTCCCATGTCGACCACGCGTCGACCGAGCCTTGCGTATAGGCGACCTTGGCATCGGATGGGGCGAGGAAAACGATCTGCACATCGCCCGGCTTCCATCCCCTGGATTCAAGCGCCGCCAGGATCAGCTGATGGCCGATCGAGCCGCGGCCGGTCGCGATCTTCTTGCCGCGCAAATCCTCGAAGCTCTGGATGGCCGATCGCTCCGGCACCAGGATCGCGAGCCCCTCTCGCGACTGGCGCACGGCCGCGATCGCCTTGACCGGCACGTTGGCGGCGACCGCAAAGGTGAACGGCGCATCGCCGACCAGGCCGGTGTCGATCGCGCCGGCGCTCAGCGCTTCCAATAGCGGCGCGGCGGCCGGAAACTCCTTCCACTCGATCTTGTAGGGGACGTCCTTGAGCACGCCGGCCGCCTCCATCACGGCCTGCGAATTGCCCTTCTGGTCGCCAACACGCAAGGTGGTTTGTGCGGAAACGAGACTGACGCTGCCGAGAACAAGCCCGGCAGCGAGAACAAACCGGATCATTCCGCCGCAACTCCGCGCGCCGTCTGGCGTTCGGCGATCAGCTTGCGCGTCAGCGGAATCAGCTCGCGGCCATATTCGATGGCATCGACCAAGGGATTGAAGCCGCGGATCAGAAAATGGCTGATGCCGAGGTCGTAATAGTCGCCGAACACATCGGCGACCTGCTCGGGCGTTCCAACCAGCGCCGTGGTGTTGCTGTTGGCGCCGGTCAGTTTTGCGATCTCGGTCCACAGCCGCTTGTCGATCCGCGTGCCCTGGTCGGCGAGCGACAATAGCCGCTTGGCGCCGGCGGTGGCGTGGCCATCCGCCGGCTTGCGGTAACCGGTCTTGTCCTGCAACGCGGTGGCGCGTGCGAGGATTTCATCGGCCTTGGCCCACGCCTTCTCCTCGGTGTCGGCCAGGATCGGCCGCACCGAAAGGCTGAATCGTGGCGTCGGCCGGCCGTATCGGGCGGCCGCCGCGCGCACCCGCGCGGTGACGTCGCGCACTTGCGCATAGGATTCGCCCCACAGCGCAAACGTGTCGGCGTGCTTGGCCGCGACCTCGATCGCGGCATCGGAGCCGCCGCCGACGAAGGTGTAGATGCCGCCGGGGTGATAGGGCTTCACTTGCGAAAAGCCCTTTTCGACCTTGTAGTATTTGCCGTTGTAATCGAACGGCTTTTCGCTGGTCCATTCGGCGCGAACGATATCGAGAAATTCGTCGGTGCGGGCGTAACGCTCGTCTTTGTCGTCAAGCGTGTTGCCGTCCGCGCGCAGTTCGGTGGCGTTGCCGCCGGTGATGACGTGCAGCGAGACGCGGCCGCCGGACAATTGGTCGATGGTCGCGAGCTGGCGCGCGAGCAATGTCGGCGCCGTAAAGCCCGGCCGCTGCGCGATCATCACCTTGAGCTTTTTGGTAATACCCAGCACATGCTGACCGATCTGCAGCGCATCCGGAATGGTTGAATGAAACGCCAGCAGCGCACGGTCGAAACCGGCGAGCTCATGCGCCTTCGCCACCGTCTCGATATAGGGCGGATCGAGGATCGGCCCGGACCGCACGATGGTTTCGGAAGAATTGTTGTTGGTGATATATCCGATGAACTCGACCGACATGGCAAGGGCTCCGATTTCGTTAGCTGTTTTTCAAACGCCCAGCGCCAGGCGTCCGGCGGAGATACGGGTGGCGTCGTCTTGCGGGGTGTGGACGCGGCCGCACAAGACATCGCGATAATGCCGCTCCAGCGGATTGGTTCGCGACAGACCGTGGTTACCGGTTAGCGACAGCGCATCCTCGACCGCAGCGACGGCGTTATTGGTCACCGTCAGCTTGATGATGTTAGACTCGATTGCGCTCAGCGGAAAGCCGTCATCGAATTCCCGCGAAAAACTGTCGATCAGCCGCGCGTTGACCGACAAGCGCGCCTCGATGGCGCCGAGGATTTCCTGCGCACGCGGCAATGTCGCCAGCGGCGCGCCGAGATTGGCCGGAACGCGATTGCGCAGGAAGGAGATCAGCCAGTCCCGCGCGGCGCGGGCGACACCGTCATAGATCGCGGCGACGAAGATGGCGTGAACCGCACCTTGCGTGAAATCGGGGATTCCCCATTCCTCCGGCTTGCGGACGTCGATCTCGTAGTCGAGCGGAAAGACGACGTCCTCGAAGATCACATCATGGCTGCCGCTGGCGCGCAGGCCCAGATGATCCCAGGTTTCCAGGATTCGCGTACCCGGCAGGCAGGCCGGAACCAGGAACAGCCCGACGCGCGTTGCCGCCTCGTCGGTTTTCGCCCAGACCGCATACCATTTCAGGATCGGCGCCCCGGTCGAGTAGATCTTGCGGCCTGAGAGCCGCCATCCGGTTTCGGTGCGCCGGGCAATGGTCGACGGCAGACCCCCGCGCGCGGGCGAGCCCAATTCGGGTTCGACGCGGAGCGCGTTGATCAGGGCTATGCCTTCGACGGTCTCCCTGGCGAGCTTGCGCGACAGCCGGCCCGGCCAGCGCGTGCTGCGCGCCATCACCAAATGCTGGATGTAGTGCATCGACAGCACCAGCGCGGTCGATGGATCGGCCTTGCCGATGATCCCGAGAATGCGCGCCGCGTCGCTGGCGCCCGCCCCTGCGCCGCCGAGCGCCACCGGGACGGTCAGCGAAAGCAGCCCTGCTCTCGATAGATCTGCGAAATTTTCGAACGGAAAGCTGGCGTCGCGGTCGTGCGCAGCCGCCCGCTCCGCAAACGCCGGGGCAAGAAGCGAAGCACGTGCAACGTAGTCGGAATGCCGGGGTTGAACCGTCTCTCTCGCCGCATTCGTCACCATGTCGCGTCCAATCCGAGCAGGCCAAGAATTTGTTTGCGCAAGTCCGCGAGATACGGATCGCCGCGGTGGCGGGGATAGGGCCGCTGGACCACGATATCGGCTTTGACCCGCGCCGGCCGGTCGCTGAGAACGATGACGCGATTGGCGAGGAACAGCGCCTCTTCCGCGTCATGGGTCACGAGCAGGGTCGTAAAGCCCTTGCGCTGCCACAGTGCGACGAGTTCAGCCTGCATGGTGATCCGCGTCAGCGAATCGAGCTTGCCGAGCGGCTCGTCGAGGATGAGGATTTTCGGATCGTTGACGAGCGCGCGCGCCAGCGCCACGCGCTGCGCCATGCCGCCCGATAGCTGGTGCGGATAGGCGTTGCGGAAGGCTGCAAGCCCTACCAGATCGAGCGCCGCGTCGACCCGTGGCCGATGGCGCTTCAGGATGCCCTGCGCCTCCAGACCGAGCGCGACATTGTCCCAGACCGAACGCCACGGAAACAGCGTCGGATCCTGAAACACGACGACTCGCGACGGGTGCGGCCCGGTGATGCGGTCGTCGTTTTCCCGCAGCACGCCGGTATCAGGCCTTTCCAATCCGGCGACCAGCCGCAGCAAGGTCGACTTGCCGCAGCCCGAAGGACCCAGCAGCGCGACAAATTCGCCGGGCTCGATCACGAGGTTCACGTCTTCGAGCACCGGGAGTGCGACGCCATCGATATCGAAGGCGTGGCTGACATGTTCGATATCGAGCGCGGCGCCCACCGCGGGATAGGTGATGGCTTCGGCGGCCGACTGCGCTACCATTTGACGACGCCCTTCTGCCACACCAGCAAACGGTCGCGGGTCTTGAACAGCAGCGTGATGGCGCCGGAGCACAACAGCGACATCACGATCAGGGCCGCATACATGTTGGCGTAAGCCGCCCAGCCCTGCGCCCATTGCAGGTACCAGCCGAGCCCTGCCTTGACGCCGATCATCTCGGCGACGACGAGGACGGCAAACGACGACCCCAGCCCCATGAACAGGCCGACAAAGACATGCGGCAACGCCGCCGGTATCGCCACTTTCAGGACGAGGAAGGACGGCTTGGCCCCCAGCGTGCGCGCGACATCGTAATAGGCGCTGCTGACGCTGGCGACACCAGACCAGGTCAGCACCGTCACCGGAAAGCCGGTCGCCAGCGCGATCAGGAAGGTGCTGGCGCTCCAGCTCGACGGGAAGGTGAAGAACGCGATCGGAAGCCAGGCCGTCGCCGGCAGCGGGCCGATAAAGCGCAGCACCGGGTGCACCCAATAGCCGACGCTGCGCGACCACCCGATCGAAACCCCGGTCAGAAATCCGACCGTCGCACCGATGATGTAGCCGCCGAGCTGCAGCTTCACCGAGGCGAACACGCTATCGAGCAGCTTTGGCAGGTCGTCGGTATAGACTTCCAGGATGGCCTGCGGCGGCGGGAAAAACGGCAATGGCAGCCAGGCGAATTTGGCGGTTGCGAGCTCCCATAGCGTCACGAACAGCCCGAGCGCGACCAGCCACGGCGCGCGGCGCCGCAGTCCCAGTCCGGCGCCGCCAAGGAAATCGGCGCCGAGGGTGCCGAACAACACGAAGGCCGCGATGACGAAGGCTCCGATGCCAATCGAGTTGGTCCGCGACCAGTCGCCGAGGTCTTCCCAGTACAGGCAGGAGAAACCGAAGGCGGACCATGCGAGGCTGGCGGCGAGGCCGACGCCATAGCCGCTGCCGCGAATCTTCTCGACCCAATCTGAGCCGAGAGGCGCCGCAGCTCGTCGAGCCGCGGCCGCCGGTACTTCAGACACCGAATACGTCGACATAGATCCGCTCCGCGAATTTCGCTGTGTCGGTGCTTTGCTTGAAGACAGAGACGGTCTTCAGATCGTCGGCGTAGGCTTTCAGCTCCCGCTTCAGCACCTCACCGACGGGATGATGGTGATGGGTGTGATAACGCGCCATCGCTTCGAGGTCGGCCAGCGAGGCAGCCTTCGGTGCGTAGGGCTGGAACGATTTGGCTGCCTTGTCCGGGTTCTGCGAGGTGAACATCGCCGCATCCAGCAGCGCCTGGGTCAGGGCGCGCGCCACCTGCGGCTCCTCCCGCACCAGGCTGCCGCGAAGCCCGACGATGCAGCAGCTCTTGTCCTTGTATTCGCCGTCGAGATTGGACGCGACTTCCTTGTACTGGGGGTCCTTCAGCCAGAGATGGGCGAGCGGATCGGACGACAGGAAGGCCTGGACTTCACCCTTCTCGACCGCGAGGTTCAGCAGATTGCCGGGATAGGCTCGCCAGTCGACCTCCTTGTTGGGATCGATGCCCTGCTTGGCGAGCTGGATCGAGAAGAAATTCTTGTCGGGTCCGGCGAGATCGCCGACCGCGACGATCTTGCCTTTGAGATCGCCGAGCTTGTCGACGCCCGAATTCGCGCGCGTCAGCACGCGCATGCAGCCGCCATGCGTGCCGGCCGCGATCTTGACGTCAAAGCCCTGCTCCAGCGGCTTGAGCCAGCGCAGCGCCATGCCGAGGCCGGCGTCGGACTTGCCGGTGGCGATGGCCTCGAGCAACTGATCGGTCGAGCCGCTGTAGTTGACGAGCTCGACATCGAGATTCTGCTTCTGGAAGAAACCGTAGTCGATCGCGACCGGAAGCGGCGCCAGGCACACGGCACCGGCGTTCCAGGACAGCTTCAATTTACGCGGCGCGCCGGCAATGGGAGGTGCGTCCGACGACGCCTTGCAGACCGGGAACTCGGAAAAGTCGATCGCCGGCGCTATGCTGCGAAGCGAGAACGCCTGGGCGCCGAACGCCCCGATCGGCGCAGCGACGGCCGCAGCCGCGCCGGTACGCAGCAAGGTGCGGCGGTCTAGCGCCAGTCTGTTCCACTTTTCTTCAATCGACATATTACCCCTGCTTCCGGCATGGCTCCGCCGTGCACGCGCTGCGCCGCGCGCCCATCATCCGGAACTGTTGTTGGTAGATGAACCTTCTCGACGGCTGTTTGCGATCGAATTCGACGCGCAAATCATGCGGCGCGGTCGCGTCATCGTCAATGAAATGGAATTTCGAATGTTGCGCGCGCGAAAGGGATTATCTCCACGATCGCTTGCCGCAACGATGCAACGATTTTCGGCCTGATGAAATCGCGATCATGTAGCGCCCGCCCCGCTCGGCACCGCAGCAATGCCTTGCGACAACTGTTCTGCTCCCGCCGATCGGGTTACAGCAAGTCATCAGCACTTGAAACGAGCCCCGCCTGGTCGGTCAGGGGCCGCACCCAGGGAGAGAAGCATGAATCTGACCATGAAAGACCGCGTCGCGGTCGTCACTGGCGGCAGCAAGGGGATCGGCATCGCCGTGGCGCGGCGATTTGCGGAATCCGGCGCCAGGGTCGCCATTCTCGCCCGCGGCGCGGCCGACCTGAAGACAGCGCGGGAACTGCTCGCCAAGGACGGGCTGCAGGTGCGCGACTATGTCTGCGACGTCGCCCAGGCCGCGGACATTTCGGGCGCGTATGCGAAGATCGTCGCGGATTTCGGCAAGATCGATGTGCTGGTCAATAATGCGGGGACGTCGCGCGCGATGGCGTTCGAGACCGTCACCGACGAAGTCTGGCAGGAAGACCTCGATCTGAAGCTGTTCGCGGCGATCCGCTTCAGCCGGCTGGTCTGGCCTGGCATGCGCGAGCGCAAATGGGGCCGCATTATCAACGTGCTCAACATCGGCGCCAAGGCGCCTCCCGCCGCATCGACACCGACCTCGGTTTCGCGCGCGGCCGGTATGGCGCTGACCAAGGCGATGGCAGGCGAAGGCGGCCCGCACAACATCCTGGTCAATGCGATGCTGGTCGGCCTGATCGTCAGTGATCAATGGGTAAAACGCCACGCTACGAAAGCGCCGGACACCGATTTCGGCGCCTTCACGCGCGATCTTGCCAAGGGCGTTCCGCTCGGCCGCATGGGCACGGCGGAGGAGTTCGCCAACCTCGCCTGCTTCCTCGCCTCGGAACAGGGCTCGTATATCACCGGTACCGCCATCAATGTCGATGGCGGCCGTTCGCCGGTGGTCTAGGCGAGGCGCTCAAAGCAAAAGGCCTCCGTCGCCGGAGGCCTTTTCCCTTTTACACCGCGTCCTTGGCGGCCTTGACCGGCCTTGCGCGGACGATCTTCCGGGCCGGCTTGGCCTTGAACATCATTTCCTGGCCCGTGAAGGGGTTGGTGCCCTTGCGAGCCTTGGTCGCGGCCTTCTTGACCACAACGAACTTCGCGAAGCCGGGAACGAGGAACACCCCGTTCTTCTTCAGCTCCTTGTGACCGACGTCGACGAGCGCGTCCATCACGCCCTTGACCTCTTTCTTGGAAACTTCGGTGGTGGTCGCGATCTTTTCGATCAACTGCGACTTCGACATTTGGGTAGCCATGGTTGCTCCATTGATTCTGGAATGGGCACGTTATGGCGGAAACCGGCTAAAAAAACAGGCTTTTCGACCTTCTGCACAGCTATATCGCCGCGAAAGGCTCTATTTTGTGCTGTTGTAGGCATTTTTCGGCTTGCCAAGGGCTGAAGAGGCTCGCTGCAACGAGGTTGCAGGCGGCAATTTCCGTCCACTTCAAGTTTCAGGAATGATCACCCGAATCACCACGCGATTAGAAAATGACTTAGGTTCCCCTTCCATCGTAACATCGGCCAAAGGCCGCCGCCGCTTCCGGCAACGAAGCGCCATCTGATGTTATCTCTGGAGACCGTTGCAACGGATTTGACCCGCCTCAAAACGTGGGAACCGGTTTTCCGAACAGGATCACGCTTAAAGGAAAAAAGAGTGGCACTCAAGAACGTCATCGGAATAGATCACGCCGTCGTCATGGTGAAGGATCTCGACAAGGCCGCCGAAAACTGGAAGCGGCTCGGCTTCACCCTTTCGCCGCGCGGCACCCACAGCGCGCATATGGGATCGGGCAATTACACCATCATGCTCGACCCTGATTATATGGAATTGCTCGGCGTGTTGACGCCGACGGAACATAATGCCCCGGCGCGGGCATTTCTGGACAAGCGCGGCGAAGGCATCGAGCGCATCGCCTTCACCGCGGTGGATTCGGCCGCCGGCGCCGAAGAAATCCGCGCCCGCGGCTATCCGCCGATCGGCCCGACCGATTTCGAGCGGCCGGTGACGATGCCCGACGGCACGCTGGCGGCGGCAAGATTCAGAACCTTTCAATGGCCGACCGCGGAAGCGCCGGGCGGCGTGCGCATCTTCGCCTGCCAGCACAAGACGCGCGAGACGGTATGGATCCCCGAGCTGATGAAGCACGCCAATGGCGCCAAACGCCTAAAGCAGGTGCTGATCGTCACGCCGGAGCCGGCCAAGGACGCAACCCATCTCTCGCGTTTGATCGATCGCGACGGCAGAGCCGAGCCGGACGGCGCCGTCGCGGTGCCATCGGGCGCCGACCGCGCCGACTTCGTTTTCCTGACCAGGGATCAGCTCGGCAAACGCTATTTTGGTGTTGCGCTGGCGGGACTGCCGGAGCGCGGCGGCGCCGGTCTCGTGATATCAGCCGATCTCGCGGCCGCGGCGAAGGCACTGGGCACGGCCGGCGTTGGTAGCGCAGGCGGCGTTGTGGTGCCCCCTGCTGCGGGCAACGGCACGCTGCTGGCCTTCGTCAAGGCGTAACCCGCAGCGCCAATCGTGCCGCATCGGATCAAGGGCCGGAAAGCCAGACCATGGCGAAGGGCAAGACCGGACTGGATCGTGATGCGGCGACGAGCCACCGCGGTCGTCCGCGCTCCGCCGAGACCACGAACGCCATCCTGCAAAGTGCCTACACCCTGATGGCGGCCACGGGTCTCGCCGCCACCAGCATCGACGCGGTCGCGCTGCACTCCAACGTCTCGAAGATGACGATCCACAAATGGTGGCCCTCGCGAGAGGCCCTCCTGATCGACGCATTCCTGAACCAGGCATCGATTGCAACACCGCGATCGGCCGATGCCGCAAAGGCTGGGACGGTCGATTTCGCTCGCCTGGCGTTGGCGATGCAAAGCTTGCGCCGGATTGCCGTACAATGGGGCTAGGCAAGCCGTGCGCGGACGCTAGTATTCGCCTCATAAAAAGCCGACCCCGGGGAGAGAAAAACAATGAATGATCACAAGATCTCGCGCCGCGCGATTCTGGCCGGCACGGCGGCGGCAGGTGCGCTCAGCCTGACCGGGTTTCCCGCCCGCGCCGAGGTGCAATGGAAGAAATACGCCGGCACCAAGCTTGAGGTGATGCTGGCCAAGGGGCCGCGCGGCGACAATCTGCAAAAGTACATCAAGGAATTCACCGAACTGACCGGCATCCAGGTCGAGTCCGAGCAGATTCCAGAGCAACAGCAGCGCCAGAAAGCCGTGATCGAACTCGCCTCGGGCAGACCGAGCTTCGACGTCATCCATGTCAGCTATCACGTGCAGAAGCGCCAGTTCGAGAAGGCCGGCTGGCTCGCCGACATCTCCGGCTACATGAAGGACTCGAACCTGACGGCGCCTGATCTGGTCGAAAGCGATTTTTCCGCCGCCGGGCTGCAATACGCCAAGAACGACAAGGGGCAGATGCTGTCGCTGCCGTGGTCGGTCGATTACTTCATCCTCTATTACAACAAGGAGCTGTTCCAGAAGAAGGGCGTCGCGGTGCCGAAGACGCTCGACGAGATGGTCGCAGCCGCCGAAAAGCTCACCGATCCGAAGGAAGGCACGTTCGGCTTCGTCGGGCGCGGCCTGCGCAACGCCAACATGGCGTTGTGGACCAATTTCTACCTCAACTATGGCGGCGAGTTCCTGGACAATAAGGGCAACATCCTGACCGACGGCCCCGAGGCCATCGAGGCGACCAAGCTTTATCAGACGTTGCTGACCAAAGCGGCACCTCCCGGCGTCGCCGGCTTCAACTGGATGGAATCGATGGCGTCCTTCACGCAAGGGCGTTCGGCAATGTGGATCGACGCCGATGGCTGGGCGCCGCCGCTGGAGGACCCGGCCGCATCGCGCATCGTCGGCAAGGTCGGCTACACCGTGGTGCCCGCGGGACCGAAAGGACAATACTCATCGACCTATGGCGACGGCATCGGCATCGCTGCCGCGAGCAAGAACAAGGAAGCGGCCTATCTGCTGTGCCAGTGGGCCGTCTCGAAGACGCAAGGCGCGCGATTGCTGCAGGCCGGCGGCGGCGTGCCGTTCCGCAACTCCATCGTCAACGACCCCGAGGTCCGCAAAGGGGTCAAGAACGCGGAATGGCTGCAATCGGTGATCGATTCCGCCAAGATCAGCAAGCTCGGCCTGCCCGTTGTCATCCCGGTCGCCGAGTTCCGCGATCTGGTCGGCGCGGCGCTGACCGCGACCCTTTCAGGCGGCGACCCCGCAGCGGAATTGAAGAAGGCCCACGAGCAATTCCGGCCGATCCTGGAGCGCAGCGAAAAAGCGTGAGCGCGGTAACGCAAACTACTCCGGCGGCGGAAACAGATGCCGCGCCGGAACGCGAATGGCGGCCGCCGTCCTACTGGCCGTTCGTGGTGCCGGCGCTGGTGGTCGTGCTCGCGATCATCATCTTTCCGTGGCTGTTCACGATCTGGATGAGCCTGAACGAGTGGAAAGTCGGCTCGCCGACAATTTTCGTCGGGCTTGCCAATTATGTGCGCTTGCCGACCGATCCGCGCTTCGTCGAAGCGGTGGGGCATACGATCGTCTACACGGCGTTGTCGGTCCTGCTGCCGCTGATCTTCGGCACATTTGCCGCCGTGGTGTTCCACCAGAAATTCGCTGGCCGCGGTTTCCTGCGCGGGGTCTTCATCATGCCGATGATGGCGACGCCGGTTGCGATCGCGCTGGTCTGGACCATGATGTTTCACCCGCAGCTCGGCGTGCTCAATTATCTGCTCTCGCTGGTGGGATTGCCGCCGCAGCTCTGGGTGTTCAATCCAATCACCGTGATTCCATCGCTGGTGCTGGTCGAAACCTGGCAATGGACGCCGCTCGTCATGCTGATCGTGCTCGGCGGCCTGGCGGCGATCCCGATCGAACCCTATGAGAGCGCGGAGATCGACGGCGCCGGCGTCTGGCAAATGTTCCGCTACATCACCCTGCCCCTGATCACGCCGTTTTTGTTCATTGCCGGAATGATCCGCATGATCGACGCGGTGAAGAGCTTCGACATCATCTTCGCGATCACGCAAGGAGGGCCCGGCTCGGCGTCGGAGACCATCAATCTCTATCTCTACAGCGTCGCCTTTGTTTATTACGACCTCGGCTATGGTTCGGCGATCGCCGTCGTGTTCTTCATCCTTATCATCGCGCTCGCTGGCGTGCTGCTGTATCTGCGCCGGCGCACGATGTGGACCGAGATCGGGGGCGGCGCATGAGCCTGCGCCAGATCCTCGGCAAGATCGGGCTCTGGTTCGCGGTGTTCATCATCGTATCGCCGGCGATCCTGTTCTTCCTCTGGATGGCCTCGCTGTCGCTCAAATTCGAGATCGACAACGCATCCTATCCGCCGGTCTTTATTCCTGAGCATTTCGCCTGGAAGAACTATGCCGATGTGGTCGCCTCCAACCGCTTCCTGACCTATTTCGTCAACAGCCTGATCGTCACCGGCAGCGCGACATTGCTGGCGATGCTGGTCGGCGTGCCCGCCGGTTACGGGATCGCGCGGATGGCGGCGCACAAATCCGCGGTCGTGATCCTGATCGCGCGCATCACGCCGGGACTGTCCTATCTCATTCCGCTGTTCCTGATGTTCCAGTGGCTCGGATTGCTCGGCACGCTGGTGCCGCAGATCATCATCCATCTCGTGGTAACGGTGCCGATCGTAATCTGGATCATGATCGGCTATTTCGAGACCACACCGCTCGAGCTCGAAGAGGCCGCCCTGATCGACGGCGCCACCCGCTGGCAGGTGTTCCGCCATGTCGCGCTGCCGATCGCGCGGCCGGGGCTCGCGGTCGCCTTCATCCTCGCGGTGATCTTTTCCTGGAACAACTTTGTGTTCGGCATCGTGCTGGCGGGCCGTGAAACGCGCACGCTGCCGGTTGCCGTCTACAACATGATCTCGTTCGATCAGTTGAGCTGGGGGCCGCTGGCGGCCGCCGCGCTGATCGTGACGCTTCCGGTGCTGCTGCTGACGGTGTTCGCCCAGCGACAGATCGTCGCCGGACTAACCGCAGGCGCCGTCAAGGGCGGGTAGTGCATTTTCGTCATGGCCGGGCTTGTCCCGGCCATCCACGTCCTTCCTTTCACGTGAAGCAAGAACGTGGATGCCCGGCACAAGGCTCCGGTCTTCACCGCCAGCCGATAGGCGAGGAACGCGTAATAGAAGGTCGAGAGGCACATCATCAGGCCGAGCGCCGGCAGGATGCGGCCGAACACCAGTGAATCGGGCATCTTCAGCACGAAGCGCAACAGGCCGGTCAGCACCAGCATGTTGACGAGGATATTGGTGCCGAAACCGAAAAAGGCGTTCCAGTCGCCTGGTGTCCACAATACCGGTTTGAATTCGGACTTGCCGGCTGTCCCCGTCATGCTCGTCCTCATCGCAATGCCCCTATGCCAATGTTTTTGAAATCTCCGGTGAAAGTGCCTCCAGTACCGCGGCTGAGTTCGTAACCCAGCCGAAGATGCCGCCCTGGGCCTTGATCATCTTGAGGCCCATCTCGTGAAATTCGGGAAAGTAGGATGCGCAGCCGTCGGACAGCACCACACAGCGATAGCCGCGATCGTTGCCTTCGCGCACCGTGGTGTTGACGCAGACTTCGGTGGTGACGCCGCACACCAGCAAATTCTCGATGCCGTATCTCTGCAGCACGTCGGTCAATTCGGTGGCGTAGAACGCGCCCTTGCCGGGCTTGTCGATCACGATCTCGCTGTCGAGCGGGTAGAGCTCGGGAATGATGTCGTGGCCGGCCTCGCCGCGGATCAGGATCCGTCCCATCGGCCCGGGATCGCCAATCCGTAACGACGGCGCGCCGCGTTCCAGCTTCGCCGGCGGCGCGTCGGACAGATCGGGCAAATGGCCCTCTCGCGTGTGCACGACCAGCATGCCGGTGTCGCGCGCTGCCCCGAGCACGGCCGCGATCGGCTTCACCGTGCGCGCGAGCTGCGAGACATCATTGCCCAGCGTTTCACCGAAGCCACCGGGCTCCATGAAATCGCGCTGCATGTCGATGATGACGAGGGCGGTTTTGCTCCAGTCGAGCTCGATCGGCTCCGGCTCCGCCGCGACTGTGCCGTGGGTTGTATACTTTGAGTTCGCCATGATGCGCGTACCCGGAGCCGAAACAACTCTCGGGAGGGAACTAAGCAAAGTCCATGCCATTGTGTACAACGCGATTTGGCGTCGCGTTAAAGCAGAATCAAAAGTATTTTCAGTTTGTTATTTGCTCGACCGCGATTTGCTCATTCTCTGTGCGTAGCTTTTCTGATTCGCATTTGCTTATTCTATGGGTGTGACGCACCAAGCGGCATATCGTGCGTTGCTTCCCCAGGGGTGTCGACGCCAACGCCGCGCTCGACGTGGCCTCAGACCGCGCCGACGATCCCTTCAACGAGATAATCGGTGGCCTCCAGCGACGGATCGTAAAGGCCGGTGTCCTTGCTGGTGATGACCTTGCCGCTGTTGCTTTTCACGCCGCTGACGAAGATCGGCTTGCCGGCCTTGAGGTCGGCGATCGCGGCGGTGGCGGCATTGCGGCCGGCTTCGCTGACGCCGGCGCCAAACGGCGAACTCGCCACCATGTCCTGGTCATAGCCGCCGATCACCATGTTCGGCAGCTTCTCGCCCTTGGCGATCATGCCGGCGAAACTCTTGTAGATCGTTCCCCACTTCAGTTCGGCGCCGGTGATGAAGCCCTTGGGCATGGCCGAAACGGTCGTCAAACTGCGATTGAACCAGCAGCAACTCGAGCTGATGGACCGCACCATTGCGCAAGGCGTGGCACCGGATCGGGTGTCGTTGGTGCGTCTGGCGCTGCGTGAATACGCCGCCGCACGCAAGGCCGAAGGCGCCGCGGAGGCTTCGCGATGATGCCGCGGCAGGTCATCGCCGAATTCACGCTTGAGCCCGGCACCGGCAAGGCGATCGAACTACTGATGGCGCAGATCCTGCGCATCGAGCAGGTCGAAGGCGGCCAGTGCGCCGACTTCAACGCCTTCAACCTGCATGACTACAAGGAGTTCATGCATTGCGGCCGCACCCGCACCGTGCACGGCTTTCACCCCACCAAAGGTACCTTCATGTGGTCGGCGCCGCGCCATAAGCCGACATCGTGTATTATTCGATCACTTCGTCGGCCAACGTCAGCAGTCGAACCGGCGTCGCGTCCTAGCGGCCTGGGGTTATGTTTCCTCTGCGTTGACGCCACGACTCCGGAACGGCTAAGCTGTGCCCTCCCGAATTCCGCGTTTCGGCAATCTCCAATTTTAGGTTTCCTTTTACCATGCTCATTGCGATTCCTAACCTTCTTACGCCGCAACAGGTTGCCTACGCGCGGCAAAAGCTCGACGCGGCGTACTGGACCGACGGTGCGGCCACGGCTGGTGTTATGGCGAAACAAGCGAAGCGGAACCGGCAGATCGACCAGAGCGCCCCCGTTGGACGCGAAATCGGGCAGATGATTGTGAAGGCGCTGGGCAGCAACGGGACCTTTTTGTCTGCCGCGCAGCCGCTGAAGGTGATGCCGCCGAAGTTCAACCGGTACGAAGGGGGGGAGCACTACGGGGTGCATATTGATAACGCCATTATGGACATCCCCGGCTCCGGGGGGGTGCGCCTGCGCGCGGACCTCTCGATGACTGTGTTCTTCTCTGAACCCGGGGAATACGACGGGGGCGAGTTGCGTGTGCTGGACACGTATGGCCACAAGGCCATTAAACTCCCGGCGGGACATGCCATCCTCTACACCGCCACGAGCCTGCACGAGGTGACGCCGGTCACGCGGGGGATCCGCACGTCCTCATTTTTCTGGATACAGAGCCTGATCCGCGATGACGCGCGGCGGTCGATGCTCTACGACCTGGGCGAAGTTATCGGTTCGCTGGCGGCAACACATCCCGACCACCCGTCCCTCTCGGGGTTTCTGGGCCACTATCACAAGCTGCTGCAGCATTGGATTGAACTGTGAACGGGCAGGGGGCGGGCTTGCGCGTGTAGGGGGTAGCGCGGGACTCCCCGCCTCGGCCTGTCAGTGGCCCCGGCCGGCGACGTCGCCGGCGCCGGCAGCAAGGGCGTCGTGGTCACCGCGGTCGATCCGGAAGGCCCCGCGGCCGAGCACGGCGTGTTTGCCGCGACCGCGGCGGATCTTGCCGAAGTGCCGAAGACGCCGAGGCTCGCCAGCCAGCGCACCCCGAAGGATTTCAGGAATCCCGTCATCAAGACCGACCGACCGTTGCGGCGCGATCCCGGCTACAGACCGGAATTTCCGAATACGCCGATCGTCGTCACCGAGTTGCCGGTTTCGCTTTCGCCGGAAGAAGTCGCGCTATTCAACGTCGTGAAGCGCAGCGATATCTACCGCGACGACGACGCCGCCGCGCTGCGCGATTTGCTGTTCTCGTGGTGGGAAGAGCGTTTCCTGCAGGCCGATGCCGGCGCGCCGTCGATCGAGAGCCCATGAGGGACGGGGGTCGCCCGCCCTCAAGCGGTAGCGCAGCCTGAAAAATAGCCTTTCTCCTTTTGCGAAAATCGAGTTTGCTTCCGGTAAATTTTGCAAGCGGTCGAGCAACGACGAACGACAGGAGCCCAACATGAGCGGACTTGGCGGCCTCAACAAATCGCCCAACGGCGTCGTCATCGGGCTCGTTCAGTTGCAACTGCCGGTGGTCGCGACCAGGGCCGACCTCGCGCGGCAGACCGAGCGCATCGTCACCATGGTCGGCAAGGCGCGGCGCAATCTTTCCACCATGGACCTGGTCGTGTTTCCGGAATACTCGCTGCACGGCCTGTCGATGGACACCAATCCCGAGATCATGTGCCGGCTCGACGGCCCTGAAGTCGCGGCCTTCAAGAGGGCCTGCATCGACAACAAGATCTGGGGCTGCTTCTCCATCATGGAGTTCAATCCGGATGGCAACCCGTATAATTCCGGCCTGATCATCGACGATCACGGCGACATCAAACTCTATTACCGCAAATTCCATCCCTGGATCCCGGTCGAGCCGTGGGAGCCCGGCGATCTCGGCATTCCCGTGATCGAGGGGCCGAACGGCGCCAAGATCGCGCTGATCATCTGCCACGACGGCATGTTCCCGGAGATGGCGCGCGAATGCGCCTACAAGGGCGCGGAGATCATGATCCGCACCGCCGGCTACACCGCGCCGATCCGCGACAGCTGGCGCTTCACCAACCAGGCCAACGCCTTCCAGAACCTGATGGTGACCGCCAATGTCTGCATGTGCGGGTCCGACGGCTCGTTCGATTCGATGGGCGAAGGCATGATCGTCAATTTCGACGGCAGCATCATCGCGCACGGCACCACCGGGCGCGCCGACGAAATCATCACCGCGGAGGTGCGCCCAGACCTCGTGCGCGAGGCGCGGATCAACTGGGGCGTCGAGAACAATATCTACCAGCTTTGGCACCGCGGCTATGTTGCGGTGAAGGGCGGTGCGATGGATTGCCCCTACACCTTCATGCAGGACATGGTTTCGGGCCGCTTCCGTCTGCCCTGGGAGAACGAGGTCAAGATCACCGACGGCACGTCCTGCGGCTTCGCCACGCCGACGCGGATGTTCGGCAAGCCCGCAAAGGCCGCCGAATAACTCACCGGACTGCCGTCACTTGAAGAAGTGCACCAGGGCAATGCTCAAGCCGAGCAGCAGCATGAGCGACAGCGTGACGGCTGCCGTCACCCGGCCACCCACGGTCGAGAGCACGCGGACGTCGACGCCGAGCCCGAGCGCCGCCATCGAGACGACGGTGAGGATCGCCGCAATCTTCGTCACCGGCGCGGTCACGGTATCCGGCACGAGCTGAAACGAGCGCAGTGCGGCCAGCACCAGGAAGCCGACGATGAACCAGGGCACCAGCTTGAACGGGCTGATCGAGACCGCCTTCGCGTGGTCGGCCTGATGCTTGCGGCGGCGGGCGACCAACAGCGAGAGGCCGACCACGATCGGACCCAGCATCAGGACCCGCATCAGCTTCACCAGCGTGCCGATCTGCGTAGAGACGATGCCGGCCGGTACGGTGGCCGCCAGCACCTGCGGCACGGCATAGACGGTCAGGCCGGCGAGGATGCCATATTGCGTCGCCGACAGTTTTAGCAGCGGGATCAGGAGC
>Ga0137415_10000614_pt1 | contig 34830 bp, 31 predicted proteins | sample CZODoug3_1_1_16f_FD_183082 | JGI IMG/M metagenome (GOLD analysis project Ga0137415, IMG submission 183082) | Vadose zone soil fungal communities from Angelo Coast Range Reserve, California, USA - CZODoug3_1_1_16fungal (Hybrid Assembly) | ecosystem: Environmental > Terrestrial > Soil > Vadose...
CGTCAGGAAGACGACGACGCCGAGCGTGCCGTCGCGCGGTCGCTCGGCGAGGGCCTCGATGAGCGCCCCAGCGATGTTGGTGCCCCCGCCGGTGTCGAGCCGGCGGACCCAGTCCTGTGCCGCGCGGACGCTGTCGGCCGACGCATCCGTCCACCCCGCGCCGTAGCGTCGCACGCCACTCCCGAACGTGACGACCCGAAACCGATCGCCGCGGCGCAGGCCGCCGAGCAGCTGCACCAGAGCGGCCTTGGCCTGGTCGAGCTTGTCGCCCGACATCGATCCGGACACGTCGAGCACCGCGACGACATCGCGCCGCAGCGGCTCTCCCGCCTCTGCGGCCCGCCCGGGTGCAAGCAGCAGCATGAAGGAGCCGTCCTCCCCGACCGGCTGGTGGGCGAGGAGCGACATGCCGACGAGACCGCGCGCGAGCGGCAGGAGCAGCTCGAGGTCTCCAGCGGCGGTCGGGTCGGCCAGGGCGAGGTCCAGGTGATCGCCGCTGTGACTCACCGTCAGCCGGTGGGTGGGCGAGTATGGATCACCCACGCGGCCGGCGCTGTCCAACTGGAGGCGGAAGCTGCGGGACGCGGCCGCCGTGCCGGCCGCATAGCGGAATTGCAGCGCATCACCGACTCGATCGAGGACCTGCGTGTAGCGCAGCGTGACCTTACGCGTCTCGCCTGGGGTGATCGGAAAGACGCGGGCCCGCAACAGGCCGTGGCCCGCCAGCTCGATGAGAGCCGGGTCGCGCTTGCGCCGCACGATCTCATCGTAAATCGTTCGGGCCTGCGCGGCGTCCATCGGCTCCCCCTTGAGCTCGCGGTCTCCCTGCCACAGTGAGAAGTCGCTGAATACCGTCTCGCCGGGGAGGGGATAGAGGTAACTCCCCTCGTCCATCAGGGGCCCCGAGTTCCGGAACCATTCTTCCACGGTGACGCGCGCGATAGGTCCGGTCACGGCGACCTGCACGGCGCTGCGGATCTTCTCGATGGCGCCGCGCGGCAGCGGCCGGACCGGCTCGATCCAGCCTTGCGCGAATACGGGAAGGGCGATCGCGGAGAGCGCGGCGCCGAGCCCGAGCAGGCGTTTCAGGGACAGCATGGCGACTGGTTCCTGTGAGAGACGCCATGAGAGACGATTGCCGGGAAACGGGTTGCACAGCCGACCGGTCGGAGCGCGGGAGGGCGAGCCCTACCGTGCGGCGCGCCAAGGGGTTGCGGTGGGGGCCACGTCGCACACATTTTGGGGGCGCGCCTCTTCGTTGTCGGCCGTAAGATTGCAGCGCCCTAGGGATGGGGACTCGTGCCGCGCTACACTTACCGCCGCCTCACCAAGCTGCCTACCACGGCGGAGGATTTGCGCCGCCATACCGTTCTCAATGTGCCGGGAATGCTCGCCGGGCTCAGCTTCGCGCACATGGTGCTGCAACCGGGCGCCGTGGTGCCGATCTCGATCGAGGACGAGTCAGGGATTCTGATCTTCACGCTCACGGGGCGAGGCGTGATGCTGCTCGACGGAGACCGCATCGAGGTGGCAGCGAACGATCTAGTGCACATTCCCGCGGGCGTGCCGTTCGGGTTGCAGACGCTCGGCGGAGCGGACTGGACCTATGTGGTGGTGCAGGCGCCGGTCGAATGACGGTTATCGCACTGCGCACTGATTCGGCCCGAACTCCAGAGTCTCCGCGTCAGCCTCCGACACGTCCACCAATCCCAGATTCGCCAGCTTGATCGTCCGGTAGGTCTCGGGCGGCGCGGGTGTGTTGTCGGCGACCCACCGGAAGAATGCAGCTTCCTCGCGGATCGCGACGGCCGCGTTCGTCGCGGTGATGACGTCGAGCCGCGCCGCCACGGCCCGGTCGGCGCGGCGCTCCGGCTCACCGGCGTAGTGCGCGGGGAGCACGAGTCGATCTCCCGGCCACGCGTTTCGCACCCGGGCGAGACTGTGCCACTGCAGCCGCGCCCAGGCATCCCGCTGCCCGCCCAAGTCCGGCCGGCCCATCGATTGGACGAACAGGAAGTCCCCGGTGAGGGCGAGGGCGTCGTCCGCCAGGAGCGCGACGCTTCCCAGCGTGTGTCCGGGAACGTGCTCCACGCGTAGCGTCGCGCGGCCGACCGCGATGGTGTCGCCGTGTGTGATCGGCTGATACGTGAAGCGGCCCTCGCTCCCGTCGTACGGCGAGCGGGCGTCGTCGGGATGCAGGAAGTAGGGCACGTGCCACCGAGCGGCGGCCGCGCGCGCGCCGCTCAAATAGTCTGCGTGCATGTGCGTGTCGACCACGGCGGCGGGTGTGGCGTCGAGCTCGCGCAGCAGCTCGTCGTAGCGCTCGACGTGACGGCCCGGGTCGACGACGACGGCGTCGCCGTCGCTCACCAACACGTACGACAGCGCGCCCTTGCCTACCCGGTCGACCTGAACGACCCGCTGCACCGAGGGGGTGGGGGAGAGGAACCGCGGCAGATAGACGGTCTCCCAAGCGGCCATCCCGCCGGCGACGGAGTACGCGTCGAAGCCTTGTGCGCGCAGGAACAGGGTTGCTTGCCCGCTCGAGTTACCGTGTCCGCATATCACGGCGACCGGCCGGCGGGGATCGAGCGCCAGCGGGTCGAGGTGCGGGAGCGCGTACATCTGCGAGGCGGGGAAGGCACGGAAGTCGAGCGTCGGCCCCAAGCTCACAGCGCCTTGCCCGACGCGCTCGCTGGCGCGGATGTCGAGCAGCTGCAGCGGCTCACCACGGTCGAGGCGGTGCGCCAGCTCGTCGGCGGAGATCTGAGGGAGCGCCGGGCTAGCCATGGGGGGAGTGTCGTCGTCGGTATGCGAAAGCGCAACCGCGAGCCGGGCTTCGAGAGGTCTCCCGTTTTGCCAGCGGTCCGGTTATTGTGAACGCGCTCACAAACGACAATCCAGCCATCGTACCGGAGGACATCAGCAATGCGGTTGACTGCGCTCACCATGCTCCTCGCCCTTGCCGCCGGCGCCTGCGGCGGCGGGAGCAAGCCCAACGCATCCCAGGCAGCTGCGGCCGTTCCCGCGGCGGCGAACGCCGCAGCGGCGCCGGCGGCTCCCGCGACCGACGCGGCCGTGGTCGTCGAGGTCAAGATGACCGGGAACGGCACCACGAAGGCCGCGTTCGAGCCGGCGGCGCTGACGATCAAGCCCGGCACGACCGTGCGGTTCGTCAATGTGTCGGGTGGTCCGCACAACGTGGCGTTCTATGCCGACTCGGTTCCCAAGGGTGGCGCGGACGCGCTGAAGAAAGGCATGCCGAACCCGATGGGGGACCTGACCGGCCCCTTCCTGACGCAGCCGAACGAGAAATACGACGTCTCGTTTACGGGCGCGCCGGCGGGCGCCTACAAGGGCTATTGCATGCCGCACGTCGCGCTCGGCATGCACATCACGATCACGCTGCAGTAAGAGCGCGGCGGGTCCCAGCAGCATGACGGCCCCGGGGGTTCACCTCCCGGGGCCGTGTCGTCCTGCGCGATTGCAGAGCGGTGCGATCTGTCGCACCGCCACCTGGTCGACGTACCCCACCAGCGCGTCAAAGCTCTCGCACGCGGCCCGGGCTGCCGCGGTGTCGCCGTGGGCGACTGCGACCCGCGCGAGCTCCAGCCGCACGGGCCAGAGCGAGGCCACGAGATCGAATGGAACACTGAGCACCGCGTACCGGCGCGTGGCGCGATCCCACCGCTCGAGTGCGCCCGTCGTGTCCGCCGCAGCCAGCGTCGCCCGGGCCTCCAGGTCCAGACTCAGACTGACCGCCAGCGGCGCGCTGTCCGGGCGCGCCAGGCGGCGCAGCGCGGCCGTGTGCGCGCCCGCCTCTCGGCTCGCGCGCGCCAGCACCCAGTGGGCGCCCGCGTCGTTGCTCCCGGCGGGGGACGCGGTCCAGGCACCGAGCCGGTCGAGCGCGCGCCGCCAATCACCCAGCGAATCGAGCCTCATCACGTGGGCGAGCGCGATCCAGGCATCGCCCTCGCGGGCTGCGCTCCCCGGTGCGGCGCGGGCGATGCGGGCGCGGGCGCTGTCCGCCCGCCCGGCCGAGAGGTGCGCCGCGACGGCCCATCGCAGCGCCAGCGCCCGTTCGTACTCCGTGGCGGCGCGACGCTCGAGCGCCCGCATGACGCGCTGCGTCACCAAGCGCTGCAGCGCGCTGTCGGCGGGCGTCGCGAACTGCGCGGCTTGCGATGCGAGGAACTCGAGCACCGGGAAGCGGCGGCGCTCCAGCGTCGCCGCGTTGAGGAGGCGCAGGGCGTCAGCCGGCCGGAAGATCACGGTGTCGGCGATCCCGATCAGCTCCGCGACCACGGATGTCGTGTCGATGGTCCGATACAGGTCGATGAGGCGCCGCACCTCCTCGTCGTCCCCGACGAGGTGCGCGAGCGATATGCTGTTCGCCACGGCCGGAGCGAACTTCGGGTCGAGGGCGAGCACACTGTCGAACGCCGCCTTGGCGCTGGCGAGCCGCTGGTCGAACAGGGCGCCCACGAACAGGTAGAACTCACCGAGCACGAAATGTACGTGGGGCTGATCCGGCGCCGTCCGTTCGGCAAGCTCGAAGTCCTCGAGCGCCCGGCGTCCGTCGCCCCGCTGCAGCAGGTGGACGTAGCCGGCGAGGAGCAGACTGTCGGCCCGCTCCAGACCGCTGGCGTGGAGACGCGCGCCGCTGATCGCGTCCCGTAGCGTCAGCTCCGTGGGATTGGTCTGCGCGACCACGAGCAGGCGGCCGAAATACGCGGGGGCGAAATCCGGGGCCTGGGCGATGACTTCGTTGTACAGCCCCGCGGCACGCTCGTAGTCACCACGACGGAAGGCCTCGTCGGCCTTGAGGTAAGCCGTGCACGCGGCGAAGCCCACGGGACACGTCCGCCCCGACCCGAGTCCCCCCTCTCGCCCGAGGATCGGACGCAAGGCATGCTCTCCCACGGGCGTCATCATGTCGGCCAGCGAATCCACGGAGCCTGTCAGGTCGCCTGTGCCGATCGCCCCACGGGCGGCGCGGCGGTACAGCCGGGCGGTGAGTCTGACGCGCGGCCCCGTGAATACCAAACTTGGCTGGACGAAGTACGTGGCGTCGAAGTACTGGGCGAGCGAATCGGCCTCGGGGTCGCTGAGCGGGCCCGGCCCGTAGCGGCGCACCGCCTCGCTGTACACGCGCGCGCCGGAGAGCACCACGACATTGGGTGCGGCCGACAACCGGCGCGCGAACACCTCCATCAGCTGCCGGTCGGGCAGGCTCGCCCCGCCGAGCTTGTCGAACGGCATCACGGCGACGGTGGCGACCGACGCGGGGCGGCAGATGCCCAGCACGTGCGTGCGGCACAGGACCCAGCCGCCGCCGGCGACTACGGCGGCCGCCGTGACGCCGGCCGCGCCCCAGCGGCGCCACGGGCGGGCGCGCGCCCGGTCCACGGCCGCGAGCCACGCCGCCACCGTCGCGGGCCGCTGGTCGGGCTGCGGCGCGAGCGGGCCCACCAACGCGGCGGCGACGGCGGCGGACAGCTCCGGGCGGGCGCCGCGCAGCGCCCGCGCGAGCCTGGCGCGATCGCTCCCCTGGGCCGGTCGCGTGCCCGTCAACGTCTCGAACGTCACCACGGCGAGCGAATACATGTCGGCCCGGCCGTCGAGCCGCTCCTCTCCGGCGGCCTGTTCGGGCGCCATGTAGTCGGGCGTGCCGATGGGGACCCCGGGTGCCGTCAGCGGCGAGGTCGCGACGCGCACAACGTGCGCGACGCCGAAGTCGGTGAGCAGCGCCCGGCCCGAGTCGTCGTCGATGAGGATGTTGGACGGCTTTACGTCGCGGTGCACGACGCCACGCCCGTGGGCATGGTCCAGCGCCGCGCCGATCTCCCGCGCGACGCGCAGCGCCGCGTCGAGCGACGGCCGCTCCTGCGCGAGCGCGCGCTCCAGCGTGGGACCGCGCACGAACGGCATGATGAGGAACGTGATCCCCGCGCGCACGCCGAAATCGTACACGGGCACGATATGGGGGTGCGCGAGGGACGCGGCGAGCGCGGCTTCCTGCTGGAAGCGTCGCATGCGCATTTCGCTGGCCGCGACCTCGGGCGGCAGTACCTTGACCGCGACCACGTGACCGAGCGTCACGTGCCGCGCGCTGTACACGAATCCCATCCCGCCGGCGCCCACCGAGCTGAGGAGCTCGTAGCGATCACCGATGGCGCGCTGAACGTCTTCCAGTGGGGGCGGCTGCATACGCGTGCGGAATCTACCGGCGCTTGCCCTGCACCGCACCGCGCCCGATAATCTCGACGCCATGTCTCGATCCGCAGGCGTGCACTGCCGCGTGCTCGGCCCGGTGCAGGTGACGGTCGCCGGTGCCGACGCGCCGCCCGAGCTCTTGTGGCGCAAGCATGTCGCGCTGCTCGTTTACCTCGCACGCAGCCCGCGGCGCCGGCGCACCCGCGAGCACCTCGTGGGATTGCTGTGGAGCGACCGCGACGAGAAGCAGGCACGGCACTCGCTGAGCGAAGCGCTGCGGGTATTCCGGCGCGTGCTGGGCGACGATCAGGTGCAGGCGGACGTCGACCAGATCAGCCTCGGCGCGGACGGCGTGACGCTCGATTGTGATCGCTTCGCGGAGCTGTACGCGGGCGGCGACTGGCCGGGCGCCGCCGCGCTCGTCGAGGGCGACTTCCTCGAGGGGCTCTCGATACCGGGCGCGAACCAGTTCGAAGACTGGGTCGGCGCCGAACGGGTCCGGTGGCGCGCGCAGAGCGTCGACGCCCTGGTACGACACGCCGACGGGTTGGCGGCGCGGGGAGACCCCGCGGCGGCGGCGACGGCCGCGTTGCGGGCCCGCGGCGTCGATCCCGCGTCCGAGCCGGCGGCCCGGGCGGCGATGCGCGCCCTCGCGCTCGCGGGCGACCGGGCGGCCGCGCTGCGCGTGGCCGACGACCTGGCGGGCGTTCTGACCGACCAGGTCGCTACTGCGCCCGGCCCCGAGACCGCGCGCCTGATCGAGCGGATCCGCGAGGCGCGAGTGGGGCGCCGCGTGGCGGCGGCGCCCGTGGCGACCGCCGCCCGCCCGCGCCCGCCGTTGTGCGGGCGGGCCGCCGAGCTGGCCGCGCTGACGGCGGCCTGGGAGCGCGCCAAGGGCGGCCGCGGGCAGGTCGTGCTCATCGAGGGCGAGCCCGGTGAGGGCAAGACCCGGCTCATCGAAGAGCTGGTGGCGCGCGCCCGCCTCGACGACGCGACCGTGGCCGCGGCTCGAGCGGTCGCGCCGGACCAGGAGAAGGAAGGGAGCGCGGTCGCGGGACTGCTCGCGGCCGGTCTGGGCGACGCACCCGGCCTCGCCGGGGCATCGCCCGGAGCCCTCGCCGCCCTCGGGTCGCTCGACCCGGAGGTCGGTGCGCGGGTCGTCGGTTCCGCCCGACCCGTGCCCCTGGCGGACGCGCTCCGCGCGGCGGTGATTGCCGCCGCCCAGGAGCGGCCGACGCTGCTCGCGCTCGACGATGCCCAATGGATCGACGCCGGCACGCTCGCGGCGCTCCCCGCCCTGGCGCGTGACACGGCGCGGCGGCCGGTGTTGCTCGCGTTCGGGCTGGCGCGCGGCGCGCCGGAGGGCCGGCGACTCGAGGCACTGGGGGCGCGCGTCGGACGCGACCTCCAAGGCGAGGTGATCCGGCTCGGTCGGCTGGACGGCGCTGCCCTCGCGGCCCTCGCGACCTGGGCGCTCCCGGCGTATGGCCCGGCCGACGTCGAGCGGCTGGCGCGGCGTGTCGAGCGGGATACGGCGGGCATTCCGCTGCTCGCCGTGGCGATGCTCGAAGCCGTGGCGGCGGGATACAAGCTCGCGCCGGCCGCGCCGGCGTGGCCGTCTCCCAAGCGCACGCTGGTCGACTCGCTCCCCAACGATCTGCCCCCGATGGTGGTGGGCGTGGTCTGCCTGCGGTTCCGCCAGCTCCCCACTCCAGCGCAGCAGCTGCTCGGCGCCGCCGCCGCACTGGGAGAGCGAGTGGACGCCGCCCAGCTCGCGAAGGCGGCCCGGCTCGACCAAGCGGCGGTGGAGCAGACGCTCGATCTGCTCGAGTGGGAGCGCTGGCTCGCGGCGGACGTGCGCGGCTACGTCTTCACCGCGCCGATCGTCCGTCGCATCCTGCTGGCGGAGATGATCACGCCCGGGCAGGCCAAACGCTACCGGGGGGATCCCTCGGCCTGAACCTGGGCCGGGCGTCCCGGCCGAGCGCGGGTCCGTTGCCCCGAGTCGCGCGGGGCTATTACAATTCCCCGCCATGACGGGACATCGCTTGCTGCCGGTCACCCTGTTGCTCGCGCTCGCGCCGGGCGACCGGCGCCATGCCGGTCCGCCAGACGTCGCTGCGGCTCGCATCTTCACCGATCCGGAGCGCGGTGCGCTCGTGATCGACCTCGCCCCCCTCGAGCTGCCGGCCCACACGCCGCACCACGCGCTGGCGCAGCCGCCCATCGCCACTCTCGAGATTCCGAGCGACGGCTACGTCCACGGGTTTCGCGTCACGGTGGTGGACAGCGCCGGTCGCGAGCTGTCCGACGAGCTCGTCCATCATTTCAATCTGATCGACCCCGATCACCGCGAGCTGTTTCTTCCCATCTCGCGCCGCTTGCTCGCGGCAGGGCACGAGACCGGCGCCGTACGGCTGCCGGGGCTGCTGTTCGGATTGCCGCTCCGGCGCGGCGAGCACGTCGTCGCGAGCGCGATGGTCGAGAACCTCACCCCCGTCAGCTACCACGAGGCTCGCGTTCGGCTCGTGATGGATTTCACGCCGGCGGGCCGGCCATGGCCCTTCTTCCGGGCATCGCCCTGGCAGATGGACGTCGCCTTCCCGGTGGGCGACAAGTCATTCACGCTCCCGCCGGGGCGCTCGGAGCGCTCCTACGAGGGGAGCCCGGCGGTGCCGGGGAAAATCGTCGGGTTAGGCGGCCACATGCACGACTACGGGCGGCTGATCGAGTTCGTCGACGTGACGACGACACGGGTGATCTACCGGGCCGCGCCGGTCGCCGACGCGGCGGGGCACATTCGGTCCGTTCCCATCAGTCGTCTCTACGGTTGGACCCGACTCGGCGCCCACATCGTGCCGGACCACCGCTACCGCGTGACCGTCTACTACGACAATCCCACCGGCCAGGCCGTCCCGGACGGCGGGATGGGCGTCGTGGGCGGGCTGTTCGTGCCCGACCGTGGCGTCGAGTGGCCGCCCGCCGACCGCGCGGACTCGCTGTATCAGCAGGATTACCGCCACTACATGCGGCAGAGCGGCGGCCACGAAATGCGGATGGCGGAGACCATGCCGATGAAGCTGCCGGCGCACGATCACGGCGCGGCCCACGGGCATCACTAGCACCACCGAGGTCGTGCTCTTCGACTTCGGCGGGACGCTCGATGCCGATGGCGTGCACTGGAGCCCGCGATTCCACGCGGCGTACCGGGCGGCCGGGGGCAGGCTCGGGTACGCGGCGTTCGAGCCGCTCTACCAACGAGCGGACGAGACGCTGGCCCGGACGACCGACATCCGCCGGTTCGGCTACCGGCGGATGATCGAGACGCAGACCGGGTTGCTGCTCGAGCTCGTGCCCGACGGCGCGGCCGTCGATGCGGGGCGGATGGCGGAGCAGTTTCATGACCAGGCACGCGCCATCGTGACGCGCAATCAGGCCGTGCTCGAGCGGCTCGCACGCCGCTACCGGCTTGGCATCGTCTCGAATTTCACGGGGAATCTGGCGCCCTGTCTGGACGAGTTGGGATTGGCGCGGCTGTTCACCGTGGTCAGCGACTCGGCTGTGGTGGGCGCGGCGAAACCCGATCCCCGGATCTTCCGCGAGACGCTGGGCGCGCTGGGCGGGGCGCCGCCGGAGCGCGCCTGGATGGTGGGCGACAACTTCGAGGCGGACATCGGCGGGGCCGCCGGACTCGGGCTACGCACGTGCTGGCTCGCGCCGCCGGATCGGGAGCAGCCGCCGGGGCCCGATCCCACGGCGCGCATCGCGCGCCTCCCCGATATCGAAAGGATCGTCGACTAGCATGCACGGTTTGATCCTCGCCGGCGGGGAGGGCTCGCGGCTCGCGACTGCGGGGGAAGGATCGCTCCCCAAGCCCCTGGTGGAAGTGGCCGGCAGGCCGCAGATCGTGCGCTTGCTCGAGACCCTCGAGGGCCTCGGGTGCACCAGTCTCACGTGTGCAGTTCGTGCGGACTTTCCGATCGTGCGGCGCGTGCTTGACGGAACGCGGTTTGGGCGACCCCTTAAGGTGATCGAGTGCCGCACCCCCTCTTCGCTCCACACGCTGGTCGAGGGGCTCCGTGCCGTGGCGTCCGGCCCGGTCTTCTGCAGCATGGTCGACACGGTGATGCGACCGCAGGATTGGCAAGCGGTCTACGGCGGGATGGAGCGCCAGCTGGCCGAGGGGGCGGACATGGTGCTTGCTGTGACGCCGTACGTGGACGACGAGTCTCCTGTGTATGTGAGCACGGGGGAGGGCGGTTTCGTCGGGGCCGTGCGCGACGAGCCGCTGCACCCGCGCCGTGTCACGGGTGGGGTCTACGGCCTGAGCGCCGGGGCCCGCGCTGCGGCCGCCGATGCCGTCGACCGCGGCGTGCACAAGATGCGCCGGTTCCTCGCTGGTGTGGTAGCGGACGGCGGGCGGGTGGGGGTGGTCGAGGTCCCGCGCATCATCGATATCGATCGTCCATCAGATCTGCAAACTGCCAACGCGTGGCTGGCCGCGCGCGAGGCCTGAGTCCGGACCCCGGGGGAGCGAGACCGCCTTGGCGCAACTGGTCGCGATCTATCGCAGCCCGTCGTATTCGCCGATGCAGCATCGCGTGAATGACACCGCCATCCTGGACGCCACGGTTTCCGAACTCGTGAGGAGCGGGTGGGGCGCGGTCAAGACCAGCGAACGAGAGGTCGAGCAGGGGCAGCTGCCGGTTGCGGCGTTGTACCTGAACATGTGCCAGGGGTCGCTCGCCGCCGAGCAGCTGATGCCGCTGGAGAGCGACGGGGCCGTGGTCGTGAACCGGCCGTCGAGCGCGCTCAACTGCCACCGCTACCGTTTGGTGAGGCGGCTGGGGGAGAGCACGCTGTCGTTCCCCCGGACGTTGATCCTCCCCAGTTCCGCGCCGCTGTCGCTCGAGCAGCTCGACGCGTTTTGTCCGGACCAGCACAAGGTGTGGATCAAGCGGGGCGACGTGCACGCCGAGCGCGCGGAGGACGTCGTGGCGACCTCGCGCGAGTGCATCGCGGACGCGTTGCGGGCGTTCACGGCGCGCGGCATCCCCTGGGTCGCGCTGCAGGAGCACGTGCCCGGTCCGATCGTGAAGTTCTACGGGGTGACCGACGGGCGCTTCTTCCGCTGGTACGGCTCGGATGCCGGGTTCGCGGGGGAGCGGCCCAAGATCGACGAGAACCGGTTGAAGGCGCTGGCGTTTGAAGCGGCGGCGATCCTGGGGCTCGAGGTGTTCGGGGGCGATGTCGCGTTCCCCGAGCCCGATCGGCCCGTGCTCATCGACATCAACGACTGGCCGAGCTTCGCGCCGTTCCGTGACGAGGCGGCGCGGGCCATCGCCGACTACATCACTCATCGGTTTGCACACCGGAAACACGCGTGACTCATACACTCCGCAAGATTCAGGTCCCCGGTCCCAAGTCGAAGGCCTTGTTCGACCTCGAGGCGCTGTACCTCGCTCCCGGGACCCAGAGCGTGGCGCTGTTCAGCCAGCTCTCGATCGATCGCGGCGAAGGCGCCGTGCTGTACGACGTGGACGGCAACAGTTACATCGACCTGCTCGCGGGGGTCGGCGTGGCGAGTCTCGGGTACGCCCATCCCCGCTACGTGGCGGCGCTGCAGCGCCAGATCGCCCGGATTCACGTCGGCAGCTTCACGACCGAGCACCGCGCGGCGCTGGTCAAGCTGCTCGCGGAGGTCGCGCCCGGCGACTTGAACCGGTCGCAGTTCTATTCGAGCGGTGCGGAAGCGGTCGAGGCGGCGCTTCGCCTGGCGAAGTCGCGCACCGGGCACACCGAGGTCCTGGGGTTCTGGGGCGGCTTCCACGGCAAGACCGGCGGGGTGCTCCCGGTGCTCGGCGCGAGCTTCAAGCACGGGCTCGGGCCGCTCATGCCGGGCGCCTATCTCTCGCCCTACGCGTCGTGCGCCCGCTGTGCGTTCGACAAGACATTTCCGTCGTGCGAATGGCACTGCGTGGAGTTCCTCAAGCAGAAGGTGGAGCTCGAGACCACCAAGGACGTGGCGGCGATCATCGTCGAGCCGATCCAGGGGACCGCGGGCAACGTCGTGCCACCGCCGGGCTACCTCCGGGCACTGCGTCGCCTTGCGGACGAGCTTGGTGCGCTCCTGATCTGCGACGAGATGATCACTGGGTTCGGGCGCACCGGGAAGATGTTCGCCATCGAGCACGAGGACGTGATTCCCGACGTGATCACGATCGGCAAGGGGTTCGGCGGCGGCTTCCCCATGAGCGGCATCATCGCGCGCGAGGAGGTTGCATTCGCCAAGCCGTTCGCGAATCCGAGCGGGAGCTCGTCGAGCTACGGCGGCAATCCGCTCGCCGCCGCGGCCGCCCGCATTACGGTCGAGACGGTCATCGAGGACGGCCTGGTGGAGCACTCCCGACGACTGGGCGCGAAGATGCTGGCCGAGCTGCGGCGGTGGGAGGCGGAGCTGCCCATCGTCTCGGACGTGCGCGGCCGCGGCTTGATGATCGGCATGGACCTCGTGGTGCCGGGGACCCGAAAGCTGCTCGACAAGAAGACGACGCGCTGGATCTTCGACACCCTGCTGTCGCGCGGTGTGCTCGCGATGATCTACAATCCCGAAGTGCGAATCAACCCGCCGCTGGTGATCGAGGAGGACCAGGCGATGGGCGCCCTCGCCACCATGAAGGACGTGCTTGGTGAAGCCGCGGAACGATCTGTCGGATAAGGGTCAGGCGGTCGAGGAATGGCTCGACTTGCGCTTCTTCCGGCCCATCGGGATCCGGATCGCGCGGGCGCTCTACCCGACCGGCATCTCGCCCGATCAGGTCACGCTGTGGTCGCTGCTCATCGGCCTGGTCGCGGGACATCTGTTCGTGTACCAGGACCGCTGGATCGACGTCATCGGGTTCGTGTTGTTCATCGTGTCGGATGTATTCGACTCGGCGGACGGCCAGCTGGCCCGGCTGCGGGGCACCTCGACCCGGTTCGGGCGTGCGCTCGACGGCATCAACGACAATTTGCGATTCGTCAATCTGTACCTTCACCTGATGTACCGCCTGGTTCACGGCGGCGTGTGGTGGTCGGCAGTCTTGCTGGTCGCGCTCGCCGGACTCGCCCACACGTACCAGAGCGCCGCGGTGGATTTCGTCCGTAACGCGTTCCTGTACCTGGGCGTGGGTAAGGCGGGCGAGCTCGATCTCCCCGAAGATCTAGAGGCCAGATCCCAAGGCACGGTGTTGGAGCGCTTCGGTGCGCGGGTGTACCGGGACTACGTCGTGCGGCAGTCGCAGCTGTTTCCGCGCTCGGTCAAGCTGATGCGGCTGCTGCGGGCGGGTGGAGGAGGAGGGGGAGACGGGAGCGTCCCACGGTCGTTCCGGGAGGAGTACCGCGAGCGCCAAGAGGTGCTGCTGCCCCTGTGCAGTTGGCTGGGCCAGAACATCCGATTCCTGCTGCTGGGCGCGGCGGCGGTCGCGGGCCATATCTCGGCCTTCCTGTGGGCCGAGGCGGTGCCGATGAGCCTGCTCCTCGTGGTGCTGCTGCTGATGCACGAGTGGAACGCCACCGCGCTCACCGATGTGCTCGAGCACGAGCGTAATGCCTACGCCCGCTTCACCTGACGCGCAGCGGTACCGTGGTGCCGTCATCGGGGCGGGCGGCACGGCGCGGCAGTCGCATCTCCCCGCGCTGCGGACGGTGGCCGGGGTGCGCGCGCGCATCGACATCATAGCCATCGTGGACAGCGCGGCTGACGTGCCGCCGGTGGACGGCATCCCGCTGCTCTCGGACCGCGAGCAGCTCGCCGGGGTCGGTCCCCTCGACTTCATCGACATCTGCACGCCGACGGACTCCCACCTCGACCTCACGCTCTGGGGCCTCGAGCGGGGCTACCACGTCGTCTGTGAGAAGCCGGTCGCGCTCACGCGGGCCGAGGCGGACCGCATCGCCGCCGCGGCGCGCGCTCACGGCCGGATCGTGATGCCGTGCCACCAGTACCGGTTCAACCCCGGGTGGGTCAAGGTGAAGGAATGGCTGCGCGAGGGTGCGATCGGGCGGTGGCACTTGGCCGAGCTGGCGGTGCATCGCCAGGCGGCCGACCCGGGGCGCGCGGCCGCCGGGACGCCGTGGCGCGGGACGAGCGCGGCGGGGCGGGGCGGGGTCCTGCTCGACCATGGAACCCATCTCATCTACCAGCTGCTCGACGTCGCGGGACCGCCCGCTGCCGTGAGCGCCTGGACCGGACGGCTGCGGCACCGCGCCTACGAGGTCGAGGACACGGCGTGGCTGCACTTCGAGTATCCCGAGCGGCTGGTGACGATGTTCTTCACGTGGGCCGCGCGCCAGCGTGAGAACCGCATCCGGTTCGTCGGCGAGCACGGCGCCATCGAGTGGGTCGGCGGCGAGCTGCGGCTCGAGCGCGAGGGCACGCTCGAGCGACACGATTTCTCGGCCGAGCTCGACAAGGCGGCGTATCACCGCTGGTTCGCCTGTCTGTTCGAGTCGTTCATCGCTGCGCTCGACCGGGCCGATCCGGTCCGCGCCGCCGCGCCGTACTTGGACGACATCCGACGCGTCGCGGCTGTGGTGGAGCATGCCTACCAGGCCGCCAACACCGGCTGCAGGGTCGCCATCCCGGACCACGCGTGAGCCGTAAGCTGCAAGCGCTGCTGTTCGTCTGCGGCTCCGCGATCTTCGCCTACTTGGTGGCGCGTATCGGCGTGGCGAGGCTGCTCGCCGACGCGGCGCAAACGGGATGGATTTTTGCCCCGATCCTCATTCTGTACGGCGTGGTGTACGCCTGCAATACGGCGGCCTGGTGGCTGATCATGGCGGACGAGCCGGTCCGACCCCCGTTCTGGCGGGCCTACGCGATCACCGTCGCCGGGTTCTCGCTCAACTTCGTCACGCCGATGGTCAACGTCGGGGGTGAGCCGTTCAAGATCGCGGCCGCGGCGCGCTGGCTCGGCGTGCGGCGCGCGGCCGGCTCGGTCGTGATCTATCAGATGCTGCACACGCTCGGTATGCTGCTGAGCTTCCTGACGGCGATCGTGCTCGGGGCGCTTCTCCTGCCCCCGCACCCGGCGCTGCTCGCCGGACTGGCCGTCGCCTTTGTGGTGCTGGCGCTGCTGTGCTGGCTGCTGCTGACGGGACACCGCCGCGGCGTGCTGGAGCGCGCGCTCGACCTGATCCACCGCCTCCCGTTGCTCCGCGGCGTGGCCCGGCGCATTGAGTCCCAGCGGGCCACGCTCGCCCAGATGGACGTGCAGATGACGGAGTTCTATCACAGGCGACCGGGTCGCTTCTTCCAGGCACTCCTGCTCGAGTATCTCAGTCGATCGATCTTCATGCTCGAGTATGTACTGATCGGTCTCGGCGTGGGCCTGCACATCACCTACCTTCAGGCGTACGCCATTGGCGGGCTCACCTCGCTGATTCAGAACGCGATATTCTTCGTGCCCTTCGAAGTCGGCACGAAGGAAGGCTCGCTGTACGTTTTCTTCCAGCTCCTGGGCCTCGATCCCGCACTGGGCGTCTACACCGCCATCGTGAGCCGGCTGCGGGACATGGCGTGGATCGGCGTCGGGCTCGGGCTCGTGTGGCTGGCGGGACGACAGCCGGCCCGGGAGGGCGCCACGGCGCCGTGACCGTGTTCACGCACATCCTCGCCACTACGCTCGGCGTACAGGCGCTGGAGCTGCACGGGCGCGACGCCGCCCTCGCATATGCCTTCGGGATCGGCGTGGACGTCGACCACGCCGTGAAAGCGCCGTTCTACCTGCGGGCGGTGGGGCTGGTGGACAAGCGCGGCTACTACTGGCGCTCCTCGTTGCAGGAGCCCGTGGCGCTGTTCTGGATCACGCCGCTGTGCTGGTTTCTGGGAACCGTCGTCCCCCTGGTGTTCTTCGCGATCCACGTGGCCATGGACTACAGCGTCCGATTCGAGAAGATGCCGCTGTACCCGTACTCCCGCTGGGTAACTCGGGGGTGGCTCACACGGATTCCCGACAAGGTCAAAGAAGGGGTGCTCTTCGCCCTCTTGTTATGTACGAATTTGCTCCTGTATTGGGCAAGGCATTAGACCGGGCGATCCGCCCGCTGCTGCGGTTCGCTCACCGGACACTCGGTCTGTCGCCCACGCAAGTGACCTGGGCGGCATTCTGGGCGAGCGTCGCCGCGGGCGCGAGCGTCGCGGCCGGCCGCCTGGGCTGGGGCCTCGGCCTGATGGCGTTGGGGCAGGTGCTGGACGGGATCGACGGCGGAATCGCGCGTGAGTTCGGGCTTGCCTCCGACGCGGGGCGGCGGCTCGACACGCGGCTCGACCGGGCGTCCGAAGCGGTCATCTTCGCGGGGTTCGCCGCGACCGGGATCGTTCCGCTCAAGCTCGTCCTGCTCGCACTGATCGCAATTCTGCTCATGACGAGCATTGCGGATCGCTCGGGGCTCGACCCGGGGGTCAAGCGGTTCGCGCTCTACTTCGGAATCTGGCTGCCGTACCCGCTGATCTTCACGATTGTGTTCGTGGTGAATCTGGCCGCGTATGTCGTGGGCTTGTTGCTGATCGACCTCCAGTTCCAACGCCGTATGGATGGGCTGGGAGGAGACCTGGACACCGTGGCTTCGCGGGCGGCCAAGCTCAGCGGCTGACCCGTCGGGGCGGGCGGGCTCCTTCCACGACAAGAATACGCAGTCGCTTCGGGAGCCTGCCTGCCCCGACGGGCCAGCCGCCGCGCCTCAGGCCTGCTCCAGGCTCCCCGCCGGGAGTCGCGCGCCGACCTTCTCCGGCTCCGCGCCGTAGACGTACTGGGACGCGAGCACGGCGCCGGCCACGAACAGACCCGACACTGCGTCCACCGCGTAGTGGAACTGCCCATACACTACCGAGAGGACCAGGCCGAGGGTCAGCGGCACGAGCGCCAGCCCGAGGGGGCGCCAGTAGCGCAGCGCGCAGATCGTGGCGACGACGGCGGCGGCGACGTGCGACGACGGGAAGGCCGCGCCCCAGGAGTCCCCGCGGTCGAGCAGCCACTGGGTGGCACGCGCCGGCCAGATCTCCGTGGCGGCGTTGTGCGCGAGGTCGAAGGCGTAGCGCGGCCCGGCGACCGGAAAGAAGAGGAACACGACGTAGCAGAGATAGAACGTGATCATCACGGCGAAGATCGTGCGCCGCGCGGCGTCGCGCTGCCCCCTGAGCCACAAGCCGAGGGGCGAGGCGCATAAGATCGCGTAGTAGGCGATGTAGCAGATGTGCATGATCCACGAGAACACCGGATTGGGCCACTCGCGGATCCAGCGGTACGACAGCTGCGAGCCGAACACCCACAACTCGAGGCGCTGAATCGTGAGGTCGTGCTGGTAGCCGACGTCGACGTTGAGTACGCCCACTTCCGCGTACAGGCCGCCCAGCAGCAGCATCGGGTACCAGTCGCCCAGGAACCGGCCGACGCGCCCCGCCTCGCGCGCCCGGGCGGCGAGCAGGACGAGCGCGACCAGCAGCGCATGCGCGAGCAGCAGCCAGTCCCATCCCGTGCGGTCGTCGGCGGTGAACGCCAGGACCGCCACGGTCGCGACGGCCACGTACAGCAGCGTGACGAGATCGAGGGCCGTGAACCGTTGCGTGACGCTGCGACGCCACGTCGTGCCGTCGTACCACGGTGCGTTCAAAGCCACCCCTCCCGGCGGTACCAGTCCGCCGTACGCTGCAACCCGGCGTTCAGATCCGTGGCGGCGTGCCATCCCGTGTCCCGCATCAGCGCATCCGGTCGGCAGGTCCAGGCGGGGGCCAGAAACTCGGCCGCCTTGTCGGCCGACAGAACGGTGGCGCGGCCCGCGACGTGAGCCAGCGATCCGATGGCCCAGAGGATCACGCGGGCCACAGGCGCGGGCAGCGGTACGATGCGCGGCTCGCGTCCCACCGCGCGTCCCACGGCCCGGACCAGCTCGCCGCTCGTCGTGACCGCAGGATGCGCCGCGTAGTATACCTTACGCACTGCTGCGGGGGAGGTTGCGGCGGTCACCAGGGCGGTCGCCAGGTCCCCTGCGTAGATGACCGACAGCTCCTGGGAACCGTCACCGAACACGGGGGCGAGCCCCCGGCGCGCCAGCTTGAACACTTTGAGGATCTCTCGATCCCATTCGCCGTACACGGCGGGCGGACGGATGATGGTCCACGGGAACGGCGCCGCCCGGACCAGGATCTCCGCCGCGAGCTTGCTCTGGCCGTAGGGCGTGACCGGCCCGGGGCGGCGTGCCTCGTCGATCGGATGTCCGGGCGTGGTGGGCCCGCCGGCCGCGAGCGACGAGACGAGCACGAAGCGTTGGGGCGGCTGGAGTGAGGCAGCCTCGAGCACGTTGGCGGTGCCGTCGCGGTTCGCCCGCATGAATTCCCGCAGATCGCGGGCGCTGATGCGCCCGGCGACGTGAAACACCACTTCCGCTCCGGCGCACCCCTCCGCCAGCGCACGGGCGTCGTCCAGATCGCCCCGGACGAGGCGGACATCCCGCCAGCCGAGGGCCAGGGCCTTGGCGGGGTTGCGCACGAGGCAGCGAACCTCCACGCCACGCTCGAGCAGCGTCCGCACGAGATGCGTGCCGACGAACCCCGTCCCGCCGGTGACGAATGCCTTCACAGGGGCTTGTCGTAGATCCGGTAGGTGCGGTAGGGCCGAAAGCCGAGCTGCACGGCGGCGTTGTTCATCGCCGCGTTGTCCTCGAGGATCCAGCCCCCCTCGCCCCAGGTGAACCCGTGGCCGATGCCCTTGGTCCAGATCCAATGGTACATCAGGGCGTCGACGCCGCTCGAACGATAGTCTCGCAGCACGCCGAGCAGCAGAATGCGGAGGCGATTGATCTTGCGCGCGTACCACAGGACCTTGAGGATGCCGGGGAACGCGCGGCCCGACGGGTTGTGCTTCAGCGCGACGTTCAAGTCGGGGAGCGCCACGGCAAAGCCGATGACGTTGCCCGCGCGCTCGGCGAAGCACACGAGGTCGGGGACGACGATCGGCTTGAGCTGCTTGGCGAGATGGTCGATCTCCGCCTCGGTGAGCGGCACGAACCCCCAGTTCTTCTCCCACGCGTCGTTGTAGAGCGCCTTGACGAGCTCGACCTCGGCCATGAACCGCTTCATGTCGAGGGCCCGCAGCGTGATGCCTTTGCGTTGTGCGATCACGTTGGCGGCCCGCACGATTCGCTCGGGGAGCCGGGTGGTCGTGCTTTCGTATACCAGCAGGTCTTTGGCCTTGGCGAAGCCGTAGCGCTGATGCAGGTCGACGTAGTACGCGGGGTTGTGCGACATCATCAGGGTGGGCGGGGTGTCGAACCCCTGCACCAGCAGGCCGCATTCGTCGTTGATGGATGGGCTCATCGGGCCGCGGAGGACCGTGAACCCCCGGGGCCGGAGCCAGGCCGCCGCCGCGTCAAACAGGGCGGTCGCGACGGTGTGGTCGTCGACGCTTTCGAAGAAGCCATAAAACCCGACCCGGTCTCCGTGCTCCCGGGTGTGGGCGTCGTTCTGGATGGCGGCGATCCGCCCCACCGTCCGGCCGTTGGCGTGGGCGATGAAGCACTGGGCTTGGGCGTGCTGGAAGAACGGGTTCTTGGCGGGGGAGAGCAGGGTCCGCACGTCCATGCGCAACTGCGGGACCCAGAGCGGGTCGCCCCGGTAATGCTCGTACGGAAAGGCGATGAAGCGCTCGAGACCGCGCCCGTCGGTGACGGGCGCGATCTCCACTGCGCTCAGATGACCCCCAGCTCTTTTCCGAGCCGGCCGAAGGTCTGCAACGCGAAGTCCAGCTGCTCGGCGGTGTGGCTCGCCATCACGCTGGTCCGCAGCCGACTCTGCGACGGCGGCACGGCGGGTGGCACCACGGGGTTCGTGAAGACGCCGGCGTCGAACAGCTTGCGCCAGAACGTCAGGGTCTTCTCGAAGTCCCCGATGAGGAAGGGAACGATCGGGGTCTCGGTAGGCCCGATTTCGAAGCCGAGCGACCGCAGCCCCTCCTGCAGGCGACGCGTGTTGGCCCACAACTGCTCCCGGCGCTCGGGCTCGCGCCGCAGCACGTGCAGCGCGGCGAGCACTCCGGCGGTGTTCGCCGGCGGGAGCGCCGCCGTGAACATCAGGGGCCGCGAGTTGTGCCGCAGATAATCGATGACGTCTTCGGAAGCCGCGACGAAGCCGCCGATCGAGGCGAGCGACTTCGAGAACGTGCCCACGATGAGGTCCACGTCGTCGGCCACACCGAAATGCGCCGCGGTGCCATCCCCGTTGGGGCCGAGCACCCCCACGGCGTGCGCATCGTCGATCGCGAGCGCCGCGCCGTATTTCTGGGCGACCTTGAGCAGGTTCGGCACGTCGGCGATGTCCCCCTCCATCGAGAACACCCCGTCGACGATGATCATGACGCCCGTCCCGACCGGCACTTTCTGGAGCTTGCGCTCGAGGCCTGCCAAGTCCCCATGGTTGAAGCGCACGGTTTCGCCGTGGGACAGCTTCGCGCCGTCCACGATGGACGCGTGATCGAGCTTGTCGAGGAACACGACGTCGCCCCGACCCACGAGCCCGGAGATCAGGCCGAGGTTCGCCTGATAGCCGGTGGAAAAGACGAGACAGGCTTCTTTCCCGAAGAACTCGGCCAGCTCGGCCTCGAGCCGGCAGTGCAGCTCCAGTGTCCCGTTGAGGAACCGACTCCCCGTGCATCCGGATCCGAATTCGTCGAGGGCATCTTTCGCCGCGGCGAGCACCTCGGGGTGATGCGTGAGGCCGAGGTAGTTATTGGACCCCATCATGATGCGCGGCTTGCCTTCGATCACCACGACCGTGTCTTCCGACTGGGAAATCGGCTTGAACCACGCGTACAGCCCGGCCGCTCGAACCTCGTCGGCCCGCGTGAAGTTCTTGCACTTATCGAAGAGCGCGACGTGCTGCAGGGTCTCGGTACTCACGGGGCCCCCAGACTGGTTGGGTGGAAAACAGCAGCCTAGAGAGTAGTGGCGGCGTCACAAAACCGCAAGGTCCCACGCGGACGTAAGTTAGCACCCGTCGCCGGGACTACGTAACTTGCAGGCCTCCCGTTTCGAGCGAGCATCCGCATGTCCCGGTCGGCGGTCTTCCTCGTCTGGCTGTTCGCCGCCCGGCCGGCTGCGGGTCAGGCGCCGTATCGCGTGACGTGGCGGGACGCTGCTTCGGTTGGCGCCGCGGGCGCGCTTACACTCATTCCCGTAGCGCTGAACCTGCCGCACGGTCCGCCGCCGTGCGCCCCGTGCGACCCGGCCGCGGTGCCAAGCATCGATCGCACCGCGCTGCACAACGCTTCCGCCGGCGCCGCGACCGCCAGCACCGTTGTCCTTGGAGGCGTGGTCGGCGCGGCGGCGTTCGCCTCGCTTCACGGACTCGATCCCGCTCAAACGCGCGGCAACGCAGCGGTGTTCCTCAACTCGCTTGCCTGGACGCAGGCCACCACCGAGTGGCTCAAGGTCATTGTGCACCGCAGTCGCCCGGTGCTCTACACGGCGGATGCCGCGGCGGCGGCGTCGCAGCTCGACAACCGGAAGTCGTTCCCCTCAGGGCACGCCTCGCTCGCGTTCGCCGCGGCGACGGCGTATCTCGTCATGGCCCGACGGGAGCAGTTGCCGCACCGCACCCGGAACACGATCCTGCTGTACGCGGGGGCGGCGGCGGTCGCCGCCCTGCGCGTGACCGGCGGCAAGCATTTCCCGACCGACGTGGCGGGCGGTGCGGTGCTGGGCAGCGGCATCGGGTGGCTCACCGCCAGCGTGCATGCCACAGCCCCCTAGCCAGCTGCCCCGCGTCATGCGGCTCTCCGACGTCGTGCTGTTCAACATCACGGCGATCGTCGGGCTGCGCTGGCTGACCACCGCAGCGAGCCAGTTCGGCCTCGCGAGCCTGTTGCTGTGGCTCGTCGCGATGGTCGTCTTCTTCCTGCCGTCGGCGGTGGCGGTGCGGGAGCTCGCCGACATCGATCCCGGCGCGGGCGGCATCTACCGTTGGGTGCGCCGGGCGTTCGGGCCGCTGCACGGCTTCGTCGCGGGCTGGGGCTACTGGGTCAACAACCTCTTCTACTTTCCTTCGCTGCTCGTGGCTACGGCGGCGATCGCCGCGTACGCGGGCGGACCACGATTCGTCCGCTTGGGCGACGACAATCTGTTCATCGGCGCGCTGTCTCTGGCGGGGCTGTGGCTTGCGGTCGGCATGAACGTGGTCGGCCTCCGTGTCGGGAAGCGGCTCCAGAACCTGGGCGGGTACGGCACCTGGCTGCCGGCGCTCATCTTCGTGGTGCTCGCCGCGTGGTCGCTCGCGACGCACGGCAGCGCGACGCCGGTCGCGCTCCGCGGGCTCGTCCCCGCGAAGCTCGATCTCCCGTCGATCAACCTGTTCGCCACCATGACGTTCGCGTTCGCCGGACTCGAGCTCGCGCCGACGCTGGGGGACGAGATCCACGATGCCGCCGCGACGCTGCGGCGCGGCATCGTCATCTCGGGCTTCGCCGTCGTCGCCATGTATATCCTCGGTACGGCGGCGATGCTGGTGGCCCTGCCGGCAGAGACCGTGAGTATCACGAACGGGATGCCGCAGGCGACGGCGGCGTTGACGCAGCGGATCGGGGCGCCGTGGCTCGCACCCGTCGCCGCCGTGGTCGCGATCCTGCTGGCGCTCGGGAACCTGGGCGGCGTGGGCGCCTGGCTTGCGGGATCGGCCCGCCTGCCGTTCGTGGCCGGCTTGGACGGCGCGCTGCCGGCTGCCTTCGGTCGCATCCACCCGCGCTGGCACACACCACACGTGGGGCTGCTGGTGCAAGGCGGGCTGGCCACTGTGTTCGTGGTCGCGAGCCTAGTCGGCGCCACCGTACGGAACGCCTACCTGGCCCTGACCCAGACCACGCTCATCCTCTTCTTCATTCCCTATCTCTACCTCTTCGGGGCGTACCTGCGGCTGCGGCGAACCCGCACCGCCGGCACGCTGCTAGTTGGCCTCGCGGGCCTCGCCGCGGTGGCGTTCTCGATCGTGCTCGGCTTCGTGCCGCCCGCGGACGAGCCGCACCCCTGGCTCTACGAGGCGAAGGTCGCGGGTGGCGTGATCGGGTTCATGGGGCTGGGCCTGCTGCTGGCACGGCGTGGTGTGAGAGAGCGCACCGCCGCCACGGCCGTTGTGGGGTAGGGTACTTCGTGCCGGTACCGACCGCCCGTCGCATCGTCTGGAAATACGCCGCGTGACGCCACGTCGCGCGGCGTTGCTTACGCTCTGGTTTGTCTGGTGCGCGCCGTTGGCGGCGCTTGCGCAGGAGCCGCAGCGGCCCCGCCGCGAGGCGCCGGGCCGCGATTTCGGTCCCGACGGGGTGTGGCGCAAACAGGCCCGCGCCGTGCGGGCCACGCGAGCCCGCCTGCTCGCGCAGCGGCAGTACGGGGCGCTGAACGCGCCGCTCGCCGCGGGGGTGCCGACCCCGAGTGCCGCCGCGGTGTCCGGCACGCTCCGCGTGCCGGCGGTGCTGTTCACCTACGCCGGCACGACTGCCCCGCCGTTTACATCGAGCGCCTACGATGCCGTGTTGTTCGGCACCACGCCGCCGTTCGGCCGTCCCTACACCTACCATAGCTTCTACAGCCAGCTGTCCAACGGGCTGCTCGACGTGCAGGGCGCGACACACGGCTGGGTCACGCTCAGCATGCCGGAGGCGAGCTACAACGGCGGCACCAGCTCGGCGTGCCAGCAGCAGAATCCGTTCGGCTCAACCAACTGCAACGGCCTCTGGAGCGGGGCGTACGCCGCTATGCAGGCGGGGCTGCGTGAAGCGCTCGCCCTCGTCGACGCGCAGCTGGATTTCGGACAGTTCAGCTACGACCCGGGTAGCGGTGTGGTCAGCCTGGTGCTCTTCATGCAACCCACGCTGGGCGGAGAGTGCGGGCCGAGAAGCGGCCCGCAGAACCATCTGTGGGCCCACCGTGGCGCCCTGTTTCCCGCATATCAGACCCACGATTCGCTGCCGGGGCATCCGGGTCAATTCCTCAAGGTGCAGGACTACGTGCTCCAGAGCGGGCTCGGCGGCTCGGATTCGTGCACCGGCACCGACATCATGCCGATCGGCACCATAGCCCACGAGACCGGCCATGGTTTCGGGCTCCCCGACCTGTACGACTTGAGCGACCAAACCGAGGGTGTGGGCCGCTGGAGTCTGATGGGCGCCGGGAGCTTCTCCTCGCCCTCGAGCCCGGCGCGCATGGACGCCTGGTCGTTGAGCCAGCTCGGTTGGGTGACGCTTGCGCCGCTCACGACGTCGGGGACCTATGCGTTCGGCGCAGCGCCGACCTCCGACACGGCGTTCCTGGTGCGTCCCACGGGCGCGAACCCGCGCGGCGAGTACTTCCTGCTCGAGAATCGCCAGGCGGTCGATGCCGACAGCGCGCTGATTCGCAACGCCTGCCAGGTGTGGTATCAAGCGCCGCTGCCGCAGGGGTGCGCGGGCGGGCTGCTCGCGTGGCACGTGGACTCGCAGCAGATCGCGGAGCACGGGTTCTACGTCGGCAATGCCGTGAACGTCGGCCCGATCCACGGACTCGAGCTGCTCCAGGCCGATGCCCGCGGCAACCTGGATGCGAACCCGAAGGTCACCACCTGCACGCCGCCGGCGGCGGGGTGCGCGGACCGGGGTGACGTGGGCGATCCGTTCCCCGGGGTCACGCAGAACCCCACGCTGGCGCTCTTCACGACGCCCAACACCGCGCTCAACAGCGGGGCGTGCCCGGGGGTCGGGATCGATTCGATCACGCAGGTCGTGCCGAACGACGTGATGCGGTTCTCCCTGCGCCTGGGCGGCGACTCGCTCGCGGTGGTCACGGCGCCGCAGCTCCTGCCCGCCCAGTGGGGCTACTCCTACGCGGCGACGCTGGCCGCGGCGTGCGGTGCGGGCGCATACACGTGGGCGGTCGATTCAGGGACGCCGCCGCCGAACGTACTGCTTTCGCCGTCGTTAGGCGCCTTCAGCGGCGCGCCCGGCGATACCGGTATGTTCACGTTCAGAGTACGCGTGACGGACGGGACGTCGACGGCGCACCGCACGCTGACGCTGCGGGTTGCGGAGCCGACGCTCACCTTACAGCAGGTCCTCGCCCTCGGCTTCCAGGGACCCGCGCCGGCGAGCGACGACCGGCGCCGCTATCTCGATCTCCAGGGCAATCGGGACGGCACGTTCGACATCGGTGACGTAGCCCGCTGGCTGGCACGTACGGGGAGCAGCGCCGCGCCGGGCGCACCCGCCCGGGCGCCGGGACGGCGGCCATGACCCGGCGCGTCGTGCTGCTCGGCGTCGCACTCGCCCTCGCGGTAAGTCGCTGTTCGGACAGCGCCGGTCCGACGTCGGGCTCGCTCGCGCTGCAGTTGTCCAACGCGGGAGCGAGCGACCGGGCGATGCTGCTCCAGATCGCGAGCGCCGACTCGACCGCGCGCATCGACACGGTGCTGGCGCCCGCCGGGTCGAGCTATCGCGTCTTCGCAGAGCGCCAGTCCGGCATGCAGTGGCGGGTCATCGTCACGGGGAACCTGTCGAACGGCGTCCTCGTGATTATCCAGGTTTCGGACCGGTCTGTCGCGACGGCGTACAGCGGCACGATCCTCGACGTGGCGGACGCGTCGTACGCGGACGTGCAGCCCGGGAGCCGAGCCCTCACCGTCGGGCCTTAACGCGGGTCGGTGCAGCCTCCCGGCCGCGCCACGAAGGCGGGTGTGCCGTCGGGGAGTCGCAGATCGAGGATGCTCGGGCGCGCGCTATCCATCGCCCATTGCGCGAACGCTTCCCCGGCCGCGCGCCGGGGCGACTCACGCACCACGTAGAGCGTGTAGGGGTTGGTAAGCGTGGTGTCGGCCGCGAACAGCACGCGCAGGCGCAGGCTGCCCAGCTTCGCGAGAGTCGGGAGGTCGGCGAGCGCGTAGGCGTTGCGCTCATCGGCCAGGTGCAGCGTGGTCGCCTGGTCGGCGCCGGCCTGGAGGTACCACCCGCCTGGAGGGGGAGGCCGCACGCCCGCCGCGTCCCACAGGGCCAGCTCTTTCACGTGCGTCCCCGAGGAATCGCCCCGCGAGACAAACGGACCCGCCGCCGCCGCGATGCGGCGGAACGCATCGGCCGCGCGCGCCGCGGCGGCGACGTGGGCCGGATCGGCGGCCGGACCCACGATCGCGAAGCGGCTCGCCAGGAACGGACACGCGAGCAGCACGTGCCCGGGCTCGATCAGCAGGCGGCGCTCGAGGCTGGGTGCGTGAGTGATCACGACATCCAGGTCCCCGCGGGCGGCGGCGGCGAGGATCTGCCCAGACGGGCCGATCACGGTGGCGGGCACGGGTTGCGCCAGCGAGTCGAGCACGGCCAGCGCCCCCGACTGCTCGACCGTAAAGGTGGTGCCGAGCCGCAGCGGGCGCTCGCCGGTGGTGCAGGCGGCCAGCGCCCCGCACATTAGCCCCGCCCCAAGCCCGAGGAGTCTCCCGATGCGCCACAGCGTGCTCGTGTTCACCCTTCTCTCGATCCCCTCGATCCCCAAGGGCGCGATGGCTCAGGGGTTCCGGCTCACCGTGGAGAGCATCATGCGGGGGCCGGACCTGGTTGGCACCGCGCCGTCCAATTTGCGGTTCTCGGCCGACGGGCGCTACGTGTACTTCGCGTGGCGCAGCCCGGGCGTCGACACGTTGGACCGCGACTATCGCGCGGCAGTCACGGGCGCGCAGTCGCCCGAGCGGTTGCCGCGCAACGTCGTGGACACGATCGCCATGGCCGATGGCACATGGTCACCGGATCTGCGCCGCGAGATCGTCGTGCTGAAGGGCGACCTCTGGCTCGTCGAGCGCACGGGTGCGAAGCGGCGGCTCACGCAGACGCCGGCGCCCGAGTCCGATCCGGCGTGGTCGGCGGACGGTCGCACGGTCTACTTCACGCGCGATGGGAACGCCTGGGCGCTCGGTCTCGAGGACGGCGCGCTGCGCCAGCTGAGCGACGTCCGCCGCGGCCCGGCGCCCCGGAAGCCGAGCGATCCCACCGGGGAGAAGAAGTTCCTGCGTGATCAGCAGCGTGAGCTGTTCGATTTCATCCGGCGCCAGGTGGCGGAGGAGCAGATGCGCGCCGACACCGACACCGTCCACACCGCAAAGCCGCTCTATCTCGCCGAGCGGCAGACCGCCACGCGGCTCGAGGTCGCGCCAGACGCCCGCTTCGCGTTGGTGACCGTGACGGAGCGGGCGAAAGGGGACTCGCTCGAGGGGCGGCAGGTGGTGTTGCCGAGCTGGGTCACCCAGTCGGGGTATGTGGAGTCGCAGCAAATCCGCACGAAAGTGGGTGACGCGCAGTCACGCGAGCGCGCGGCGCTGATCGATGTGGCGACAGGCAAGGCGACCTGGATCGACTCCGTGGGCGCGGGCGAGCGCAACGCCGTCGGCGTCGGGATCGCCCCGAACGGCCGGCACGCCCTGATCCGCGTCACGAGCACCGGCTACACCGACGCGTGGCTCGCGGTGGTGGATCTACCGTCGCTCGCGACGCGCGTCGTCGCCCACCTGCACGACGACGCCTGGCTCGACGGGCCCCTGAACGCGACCGCTGGGTGGCTCAAGGACGGAGAGACCGTCTACTATGGGAGCGAGGAGACGGGATACGCGCACCTCTACACGGTGCCCGCTGCCGGCGGCGCGCCGCGCGCGCTCACGCGCGGACCGTGGGAGGTCCAGCAGGCGGCGCTGGCACCCGACGGCAAGACGTTCTACCTGCACACCAACGAGGGTGACTTCGGACAAGTGCACTGCTACGCCCTCGACGTCGCGAGCGGCCGCAAGACCCAGCTGACCTCGGTCGAGGGGCGCCAGGATGCGGTGGTGTCGCCCGACGGGAAGCTCCTGGCCGTGGTGCACTCGACGGCGAACCATCCGCCCGAGCTGTACGTCCAAGCCAACCAGCCCGGTGGCCAGATGCGCAAGATCACGGAGAGCACGACGTCCGAGTGGCGCAGCTTCGGTTGGATCAGTCCCGAGATCGTGATGATCCCGGCGCGGGACGGGGCGCGGGTGCCGGCGCGGCTGTATCGGCCCACCGCGACGCCCGCCAACCGCGCGGCGGTGCTGTTCGTGCACGGCGCCGGGTATCTCCAGAACGTGCACAAGTGGTGGTCGTCGTATTACCGGGAATACATGTTCAACCAGCTGCTCGCCTCGAAGGGCTACGCCGTGCTCGATCTCGATTACCGCGGCAGCGCCGGGCAGGGGCGCGACTGGCGCACCGCGATCTACCGCCACATGGGCGGGAAGGACCTGGACGACCAGGTCGACGGCGCGCGCTGGCTGGTGCAACACCTCGGCGTCGATTCGACGAAGGTCGGGATCTACGGCGGCAGCTACGGCGGGTTCATCACGCTGATGGCGATGTTCACCCGGCCGGGCGTGTTCGCCGCGGGCGCGGCGCTGCGACCGGTGACCGATTGGGCGCACTACAACCATCCGTACACGGCGCGGATTCTGAACGAGCCGCAGGACGACAGCGTGGCGTACCGGCAGTCCTCGCCGATCTATTTCGCCGAGGGGCTCGAGGGCCGGCTCCTGATCTGTCACGGCATGGTGGACGACAACGTCCACTTCCAGGACACGGCCCGGCTGATGCAGCGGCTGATCGAGCTGAAAAAGGAGACTTGGGAGGTGGCGCTGTACCCGGTGGAGCGGCACGGCTTCACGCGCAACGACAGCTGGACCGACGAGTACCGCAGGATTCTCAAGCTGTTCGAGGAAACGCTCAGGGGTGGCAGCTGAGCATGCGTCCGGCACTCGCACTCGGCCTCCTGTCATGCCTTCCCGATGTGGCGCGCGGGCAGTCGCCGCGCGCGGCGAACCCCGAGCGTCCTACCTTCGCGACCCATGCGTATGCGGTGGCTCCGGGATATGCCGAGCTCGAGCAGGGCCTACACGTCGAGGGGAGTGACGCGGGCGATGCCACCGCCTGGGACTACAACCTGAAGATTGGGGTCATCCCCCAGGTGCAATTCGCGTTCTTCGGGACCGGATTCGTTCACACGAGGGCGGGCGGGGGCGTGGGCGATCTCGGCGTGACGCTGAAGCTCTCGACCAGCGTGTCCACCCGTGCCACGCTGGCGCTGGCGTCGAGCGTCACGTTCCCGACGGGCGATGCAGCCACGGGGCGCGGGGCAGGGCGCACTCAGGGCGGCGTACTGGCGGTGGCGAGCGTGGACGCCCCCTGGAAGGTCCATGTCGACGTGAATCTCGGGCCGGTGGCGCTCGGCGCCGGCGCGTCACCGCTGCGCTGGTTTCATTCGGTGGGCGCCGGGGTCGCGCTGGGCCGCTACGGACTCACGACCGAGCTGTACGGGTTCACGGCGGGCGCGGGGGAGTCGGCGGAGTGGGGCGCGTTGGGCGCCGTGACCGTCCGGCCCGCCGAGTGGATCGTGGTGGACGCGGGTGGGAGTGTCGGGGTGTGGCGCGAGACGCCGCATCTCGTATTCGTTGGGGTCACGACCAATCTGGGGGCGGTGTTCAAGTAGGAGGGTACCCGTCTCGCCTCCCCATCCCTATTTTCGACGAGGGGGCGGTAGCTCAGCTGGGAGAGCACCTGGTTTGCAACCAGGGGGTCAGGGGTTCGAATCCCCTCCGCTCCATTCTCATGCTCACCATCATCGCCGCAATCATCCTCGGCCTGGTCGAGGGCGTGACGGAGTTCGTCCCCGTCTCGTCGACCGGACATCTGATCCTGGCGGGCCACGCGCTCGGGATCGCGGGCCCGCGCGCCGCTGCCTTCGAGATCTTCATCCAGCTCGGCGCCATCCTGGCTGTGGTCTGGCTGTATCGCAGCCTGTTGTTCCGCGTGGTGCGCGATGGCATCGCCGTCGCGGAGTCGCGCCGCATCATCCTCGCGCTGTTGATTGCGTTCCTGCCGGCGGCGATCGTGGGCTTGCTCACGCACCACTGGATCACGGCGCACCTGTTCACGCCGTCCGTAGTAATCGCGGCGTTGATCGTGGGCGGCATCGTGATCCTCGCGATCGAGCACTGGCGCCCCGCGCCCCGCATCGAGACGGTGCAGCAGATCGACTACCGTACGGCGTTCTGGATCGGGCTCGCGCAAGTGTGCTCGCTGATCCCGGGCACGTCGCGCTCGGGGGCGACGATCATGGGGGCGCTGCTGGCGGGGGTGGGGCGGCCGGCTGCCGCGGAATTCTCGTTCCTGCTCGCCATCCCGGTCATGGTCGCGGCCACCGGGCTGGACCTCTGGGAAAACCGGCACCTCTTGTCCGGCTCCGACTCCCTGACCTTCGCGATCGGCTTCGTGGTGGCGTTCGCGAGCGCACTGGTGGTGGTCCGGTGGCTCATCCGTTTCGTGTCGCATCGCTCCTTTGCCGTGTTTGCCTGGTACCGTATCGTGTTCGGACTGGCTCTTGTGGCACTCCTCGCCACGGGCCGGTCCTGGATCGCGAAGTAAGCGGCGCGGGGCTGCAGATTTGCTCGGCCTAATCCATTTTCACATATTGGTCCTATGGGTCTGTTAGGCGGTCTTGGATTGGCGGGCGTGTTCTACGCCGCCGCCGAATACGAGCACATGACGGGCTGGAAGTGGGCCCTCGCGAGTGTGGCGGTCTCTACGACCGTCAGAGGCCTGTTCCCCGCGTCCTTTATCTTCGTTCTGCCCGCGCAGTTCGGCCTGTTTTGCGTCATGTGGTGGATGAACGCGAAGCGGCAGGCCGCGCTCGAGGTGGAGCGGGCGGCCAGGCAGGAGGCTGATCGTCGTGGACGGCAGGAGCGCGTGCAGCACGCCCGCGAACAAGCAGCGCCGGAGCCCTCGGACCGCGCCGCAGCTCGGGAGGCCCGGGAGGAAGCGGCGCTGCGGGAGCGACAGGAGCGGGTGAGACGGGCGCGAGAAGAGCGCGAGCGAGCGGAAGGCGGGGGTTAGCTCACCCGGTTCGGCCGCGCGCGAGCTGCCAAGCCGTAGAGACGCCCAGCCCTATCCAGAGCAGATCCAGTAGACCGAACAGGTGCGCGAGCGGCGTGACGAACCCGATGTGCGCCATCACCCTGTCGGTGCTTGCCCGCACCACCCGCGCGCGCTCCGCACGGGTCGCGCCGGCGGCGCGCTCGCGGGCCTCGACGATTATGCGGTAGTTGAGGTCGGGTCCCAGGTCGGATAGCGCGGTGTCGGATCTCTCGCGGGCCTGCTTGTCGAGCTCGGCCTGGAGGTCGGGTGAGAACGAGTGGTGGGTTGCCATGTCGACCAGGAACATCGCGGCAATAGCGTCCCGATCGCGCAGCACGCCGCTCACGACGATCGATCGCAGCGCGAATGCGATAATCAACACCTTGGCGAGGATCACGGTCCCGACGGTCAGGACCGCCGCAACCGTCCCGAGCGACGCGCTTGGCCGAGGCGCGAAGCGGGCGACCGCGAGGCCGATCAGCCCGCCGACCCCCCAGGCGATGAGACCGACCGGGTTGTCGGTCACGTAGACCACGAGCGTCCAGCCCACGGCCAGCAGGACGCTGACGATGAGCCCGGAGAGGACGGGGCTCCCATCGCCCGGCTCGGCCTGCGCCTTGCCGCCATACACTTTCACGGCGGGCCGGCGGGGTTCGGGCGGGACCGGGGCGTCGTTCATCGAGGTCAGTCTACGGTCGTGACGGGTTTCGTGCCATTCACGCTCCAAGCTATGTTGTGTCAGTCGCTCGAGGGGAGGCGAAGCAAATGAACACCATGACCGCGCGAGCGCTCATGCTGGGGCTCGTGATCGCACTCTGGGCGTGGGTGGCGGACGTGGCCCGACTGCACCTGTCGCTCTGGGCCGGCGTCGTGGCGCTCGGCTGCTTCTACGCCGCGGGCGGTGGCGTCCCGGGCCTGCAGAAGGCCGTGGTGGCTGCACTGAGCGGCGTCGTCTGGGTGCTCGTCGCCCACGCCGTTCGCCTTGCGATCGGTGGCGGGAACGTGGTCGCCGCCGTGGTCCTCGGCGCGACGGCGTCGGCCATCCTGCTGCAATCTCGCGTGCCGCTCCTCTCCTTCACGGCCGGGGCGTTCGCGGGTGCAGGTGTCGCGCTCGGTCTCAACGTGTACACCGTGAACGAGGCGATTCGCGCGGGCGTGGCGCTCGCGATCGGCGCGCTGCTCGGGTTCGCTGCCGAGCGCGCGGCGGGCATGATCGGAGCGCGGCGCGCCTAGCCCATGGCCCGGATCCTCGTGATCGACGACGATGCCCAAGTAAGGGGGGCGGTGCGCCGCATCCTCGAGCGCGCCCGTCACACGGTGGAGGACGTCGCGGATGGCGACGCCGGGCTGCGCGCGCACCGCGAGCGGCCCGCCGACCTGATCATCACGGACATCTTCATGCCCGAGCGCGACGGCATCGAGACGATCCGGGAACTGCGCCGCGAGTCTCCCCAGGTGAAGATCATCGCGATCTCGGGCGGCGATCGAACGCAAACCCTGGATCTGCGCAGGGACGCCGAGCTGCTCGGGGCTTCGCGGGCGCTGCGGAAGCCGTTCGAGCTCACCGAGCTGCTGCGGGCGGTGGACGAACTGCTGGGAGAGCCCCGCCCCCGCACCTAGGGGTACGCTACGCGGTCTCGTCCGGCGGGTGGCGGGCTGCGAATCCGCGATACAGCAGCAGGTCGTAGACGACTTTCAACGTTCCGGCGATGAAGAACGGCACGCTGATCAACGCAGGTCGGGCAAACAGCAGCCCTGCGAACACGGGGGCAATTGCGGCACCGGTCGTCCGGGCCACGCCCGTGATACCAGCGGCCGCGGATCGCTCTTCCGGAGCAACCACTGCCATCGTGTAGGACTGTCTGGTCGGCACGTCCATCTGGCTGATGCTGAAGCGCACCAGTAACACCAGGATGGCGAGCGGCAGGGTCGGCATCAGCGGGACGAGAATCAGCAGCAGGTTGGACGGCAGGTGCGTGAACACCATGGTCTTTACGAGCCCAAAGCGCGCCGCGAGCCGCGACGCGAGTAATGCCGACACACCGGCGAGGACGTTCGCTCCAAAGAAGATCGCGCCGAGCGTTCGAGGGTCTACGCCGAAGCGGAGATAGAACCAATAGGCGGCGAAGCTCTGCACCACGAAGCCGCCGGCAAAGGAATCGAGGGCGAACAGGCCCGACAGCTTGAACACCACGCCGCGCGAGGCGCCAATGCCAAAGACATTTTGCATGGCGGGCACGCGCACTTCGGCGGCAGGCGAGAGACGGGTGAAGAGGAACAGGAGCAGTACACCCAACGCGGCATAGAGCAGGACTACCGTCCGGTAGCTCTCGAGGGGCGTCATCGCGGCGCCCTGCAGCCGCTGCGCCAGCGTCCCGCCACTCAAGGCACCGGCGGCGGTCGCAAACGAGCCGGCGAGCGTATACCAGGCGAAGACCGCGGTTCGGGACCGCGCGGGAACGACCTGGGACAGGGCCGCCTGCTCGATCGAAAGAAACGGCCCCACCTCGTTGCCACTCGGGCTGATGACGCCGATGGTCCCGGCCAGAATCAGCCACACGAAGCTGCGCGAGTACGCGAACATCAGGCCGGCGGCGGCCATGAGAGCGGCGCCGATGATCAGCATGCGGCGTCGCCCGATGCGATCGGCTCGAGTGGTCAGGTAGAGGGAGACCACGGTATCCCCGGCCAGCGTCAGGGTCAGCAACAAGCCCGTTTGGGATGGACTCAGGCCGAGGCTGGTCAGATAGAAGACCAGGACGACGGACAGCGAGCCGTATGCAAACAGGCGCGTGACTCGGGTCAGGAAGAGCAGCCACCCGTCGCGCGTCAGGGCTCGAAGTGGCGTCAGCGCGGGAACGCCTCCGGCAGCCCGCCGTCGACCGTGAGGATGTCTCCGGTAGTGAAGCGGAAGCGCTCGCTCGCCAGTAAGACGGCGAGGTCCGCCACCACGTCGGCCGGGATCAGCGACGCGCCCATGACGTTGCGCCGGCGGTAGGCCTCGAGCTGCGCCTCGACGGAAATGCCGCTCCTCGCGGCTCGTTCTTCGACGAACCGGCGGAACATGGGTGTCTCGATCTGGTCCGCGTTGATGGCGTTGACCCGGATGCCGTCCCCGCCCAGCTCGACGGCGGCGACCCGCAACGCCTGCAACAGCGCGGCCTTGCTCCCGCCGTAGGCCACGGCCTCGGCACCCGGCGCGAGCGCCGCCTTGGACACCGACGCCACGATCGAGCCCCCGGTGTGCTGGCGTCGCATCACGGCTGCCGTGGCGCCGATCGCCAGGACGGCGCCCAGGTAGTGGACGTCGAGCTGCCGTTGGAGATCGTCCCGCCTGATGTCCGTCACCCCGGCGAACCGCGGCGCTTGGCCCACCGTGTAGAACAGGCAGTCCAGCCCTCCGAACTCGACCACGGTCCGCCGCACGAGCTGCGCCAGACTTGCGTCGTCCCGGACGTCCACCGCCATCCCGACGGCGCGATCGGGGTACTCCGCCGCGACCTGCCGCGCCGCGGTATCCGCGGCGGCCTGGTCGAGATCGGCGACGACGACGTGCGCCCCTTCTGCTGCAAACCGTCGCGCGGCCGCCCGCCCGATGCCGCTGCCGCCGCCGATCACGACGGTGACCTGGCGGGGGACGAGGCGGGACGTGCGCTCCCGCGCGTCC